>ERZ1034973.48-NODE-48-length-73011-cov-269.719064_pt1 | contig 73011 bp, 91 predicted proteins | sample MGYA00520686_ERZ1034973 | MGnify/ENA primary metagenome ERZ1034973 (study PRJEB33766, sample SAMN09781775) | gut metagenome | biome: gut microbiome | host: Homo sapiens | place: Madagascar | study: EMG produced TPA metagenomics assembly of the PRJNA485056 data set...
AGACTGATGGTAAGTCTGTTAAGTTCACCATCATGACTAAGATGCCTGGTAAAGAAACTGCTGACCGTAATGATCCGTATGGTGAAACTGGCTTCAGTTCTATCAAGTGGTACTATGGTATCCTGGTTAAACGCCCAGAACGTCTGGCTCTGATTAAGACTGTTGCTCCTCTGTAATAGTCCGAAATAAAACAAGGGGGACTTATGTCCCCCTCTTAATAAAACTAAATGAACCACAGGAAATATGAACATGAGCATTAACGATAAACCGACCACTGACGTAGAAGTGAACGTACAGGGCAACGAAGATACCGTTAACGATATTGCAATGCCTAGCGAACTTGAAGTTCTTAAGCAACGTGCAACGTTGATGAATATCAAGTTCTCTAACAACATTTCCGTTGAAAAGCTTCGTGAGAAGATTGAAGCTGCACAGGTAAAAGATGAACCAGTAGTAGAAGCTACTGTTAACCCACTGGGTGCTAATCAAGAAGCTGGTGTTAAGAAGATGACTCTGGGTCAGAAGATTCGTGCAGAACAGACTCGACTGATTCGTGTACGTATCCAGAACCTTGATCCTAAGAAAAAAGACCTGCCAGGTGAGATTATCACCGTAGCTAACGAATATATGGGTACTGTACGTAAGTTTGTTCCATTCGGTGAAGTAACCGACAATGGTTATCATATTCCGTATTGTATCTACGAGTTCCTTAAAGAGCGTAAGTTCATTAACATTACTACTCGTAAAGGTAAGAATGGCTTACCGGACATCCGTGCAACAGAAGCACGCGAGTTCTCCATTGAAGTACTGCCTCCGTTGACTGAAGCTGAATTAGCTCAACTGGCTCAAGCACAGATTGCTGCTGGTAGCCTTAACGATTAACGTATAAGCTACAGTTCAACACGGCTCACTGGGGTAACTCCGTGGGCCGTTTCTTTTTGAACCAAGAGGAATGATTATGTCTTGTTCTGCTGAGGTAGAAGCTAACCGACTCCTAGAAGAATTAACTAAGGGTGATGATTTTACCCTTCCTGATATTGATATGTCCGGTCCTGAATGGGATATCCCAGGTGGAGATGGTTCCCCAATCTTTGGTGCTATTACTAAAATAACCAATGAATCCCTCACTACCCGTGAGGTGGGTGGTAGTGGTACGTTTGATGCATTAATGGAATCTGCACATAATCACCTTAAAGCTGAGTTTAAAGCTAACCGTATTACCGGAGGTGAATATACCAAAGCATACATTGCTATGATGGAATCTTGTATGAGCAATGCTGTTCAGTTCTTACTTGGTCGTGACCAGGCATACTGGGCTGCTGCACTGGCACAGATTCAGGCAGTTACTGCTCGTGTTACATTGGCTACCTCTAAAGCTCAGTATGTACTGGCTAAGATTCAGGCACTGTCTGCTAAGAGTGAATATGCTCTTACTAAGATGAAAATTGCTACTGAATCTGAGACTTACTGTGCTGCATTGTTTAACGTCAATCAGATGTTACCTCAACAGCTTAAGCTGATTACTGAACAGACTGAATCGCAACGTGCACAGACACTGGATACTCGTACTGATGGTGCAGTAGTTAAGGGTTCTGTAGGTAAACAAAAAGAGTTGTACTCTCAACAGATTACTTCTTACCAACGTGATGCAGAAGTTAAGGCATCTAAGCTGTTTACTGATGCATGGATTACACAGAAGACCATTGATGAAGGCTTGAATCCACCTAATGGTTTCACTAACGCAAGTATTGATACCATACTGGCCAAGCTGAAGTCTAACAACGGGCTGAACTAATATGGGCTTATTCAGTGGGAAGACCAAAGTATACGTAGCATCCTCTGTCTATAACATGGCAGGGGATATACATAAACGCCCTAACTATATGAAGACTGTAGTTATTGGGAACATTATTTCCAATACAGGATTCACTATGGCAGACACTATCTCTGATAGTTATCTGAACGGGCCAGGTATTCGTATGCGACTGTTCTCCAGCTGGAGTAAGAACCACTATGATTCAGAAGTTGGTATGGCTGGTTCTTCATTGGGTGTACTGGCTAAAATTGATCCTACTGTAATAGAGGGTCAAATTACACCCCCTGCTGGAGAGTCTGTCTATGTTCAGGCAGCAGAAATTGGCTTTGCTGACTTTGAGCAATGGTGTGACCAGTATCTTTATGAGAATGCCCCTAGTCGAATCATGGAACGATTCGACATAGACATTGATGAAGATACCAATGAAATTACTATGACCTCCTTGGATGGAGGTTCTACTATTAAATTCACACCTACTAACTTTGAACCAGGTGCTTTGTATCTCTATGCTGATTATACATTCTATAAGTCTCCTACTACTAATCCACCAGTAGTAGGACCAACTACTGTCTATGATGATGAGGATGACTTACCCTCTACTTTGTTATGGACCACTGTATCTAGTGATACGACAGCTAATACAACTAATCTTACTAAGACTATACAGACACATTCTGTTTACTCTGATGGCAGACCGGATGAAGACAGTACTGTTACTGAACCAAGTGTGGATAACTGGAATTCCTACATTAAGGTTTATCGTAGAGGTTTCACTGAAAAACCTGACAATGTGACTGTAGTTGTATCTGACAGGGTAATGACTCATAAAAAGTTTGGAGAGATTCAATCCAGTACTTCTGTAACTACCAATGTAGTTGATATAGGTGGTGGTGTTACTCGTACAGATACAATTACCACAACTACAGAGACACTGGTTCGTAAGTACTCATCCCAGACTACTCGTACTGATACAGAGATGACTGCTGTTGGTACACCTAAGATGCTTATCTATAAGCAAAACTCTGGTAACGTTGCACTGGATTCCCTATTTAATACTGAGGCTACTGATAACCGATTCTATCCATTCATTCCAATCAGGAACGATAAACAATGGGTAGAGAATGACCCAATCTACCCACACTGTAAGAAAGCTCTTTATAAAGCTACTGGTGGAAAAATTGATAAGGTAGTGACAGAACTTAAGAAGAATAATGACATAGGTGATATTCAATACATTTATGGCACATTCGGTGTATCTCTTAATTCTCCTGAAGATACTGCTAAGGAATACATCTACCGTTTCTTTCAGATGGCTACTGAAGCATTCCCACCTGACCCAACCTACCCGACACTGGAAGCAGTAATTGCAGGGTATCAGGCAGCCAATGATGCAGTTGATGCATATATAGAATGGTGGGACAGGCAGGAAGGTCAGATTGTTGGAACACCTCCACCACTACCGGAATACCCCGTTATACCTAAGCGAGAGTTTAGGGTACACAGTAATAAACATTATAAGTATGACATGACTATTGGCTGGAACTATGTATTTGAAACTACTCACTCCGGTAAAGCATGGTCTGGTGCTAAACAGGGGCAACTTCGAGCCAGGTATGCAGGAGACATAACTCTTACTCGTAAGAACATACGCACTGATAATAACTCTGGCTCAGTTACTGAGTTGGGTGTTACTCCTACATTTTACACTATGCAGGAGTATGAGTTACTTTGGCAGGATGGTAATGGTACCTACCGTAAACTCAGAGTACTGGGCCTAAATCACTATAACAGGGTATATAAGAATAAGTCAGTACACATTGATGTTGCTGGGGCAATGGGTGATGCAGAAGAGAGTGGATTCATTATTCCATTGCACACTAACATCTACCGTTCCATGTCACTGGTTCGAAGTACCCAATTATCCACTGCCTGTTCCTACTTAGTGATGAACTCATATAAGAAGGTTAAGAAGAAATGGTATCAGACCGGAGCATTTAAGATTGTTGTTGTTGTGGTTGCTGTGGTTATATCTGTATTTACAGCTGGTGCTGGTGGTGCAGGTATACTTGGGGCATACGGTGCAGTTGGTGCATCACTCGGCTTTGTTGGATTAGCTGCCGTAATAGTTGGTGCTGTAGCAAATGCTATTGCTGGAATGATTTTGGTATCCATTATCACTAAAGTATCCGCTTCACTGTTTGGTGATAAGCTAGGTTTTATCATTGCTGCAATTGCTTCTATGGTAGCCATGAATGTTGGTACTGCTATGTCTACTGGTACATCTCTATCTACCCTGGCAAGTGAGATGATGAATGCTCAAAACATCATGCAGCTTACCAGTTCAGTAGGTAATGGCATTAGCCAGTATATTAATGCATCTACGGCTGCTACTATTCAGAAAGCAGAGAAAGTAATGCAGCAGTACAATACTGATATGATGGCAATCAATAAGCAGTATGAAGAAATGTTTGGTACTGCTGGGCAGGGTGTAATTGACCCAATGCAATTCGTGTCAATGGAGTCACTGGATTCATTCTTATCACGTACTCTCATGACTGGTTCAGATATAGCTGACCTGTCCTTAGACATGATTGGTAACTACTCTGACATGACCCTTAATACTGACCTAGTTTAACAGGAGAATCCCCATGGATTTGTCATTCTTAACAGGCAACCAAACCCCACAGCCAGCTGCTATGTCTTGGATGTCTAATAACAATCAGAACTTTAATACCCCGGCTATGAACTATAACCCTGGTGCAGCTATTGGTATGGGTACTAATTTGGGTACATCTACCCCCACTTCACTCATGTCTGGTTCTGCTAATCAGTTGGGCTTGAACATACCTACCTTCCAATTGGGGCTGGGTGCACTTGGTTCATTAGCCAATATTTACAGTGGTTTCCAGGCTAATAAGTTAGCCAAAGACCAGTTGAACTTTACTAAGAGTGTTACTAACACTAACCTGAATAATCAGATTAAGTCTTATAACACTGCACTGGAAGACCGTGCTCGTAGCCGTGCTGTTGCAGAAAACCGTGACCAGTCTTCAGCTGATGCTTACATTGCAGCTAATAAATTAACCCGTTAATAGGAAACCATCATGGCTCAAATTACATGGCGTAATGTTGATGCACCTAACTTCTCTGGAGTAGGTGACAGCATTCGCACATTTGGCAACATGATTGGTAACGCCACCTCCGGCTTAAGTGATGCACTGGGTAATTTCCAGAACGCTGCCAAGCAGGAGGCTGGCAATGCCGTCATGATGAATGCTATGCAGTATCAAGACCCTACTGAGTATCGTAATGCTTTGGCATCTGGTGCACTATTTCAGGGGGTTGACCCTTCATTGGTAAGTCAGCGTACTCTACAGAATCTGGATGAGCGAGCAGGTACTCTTCTGACTCAACAAGGTCAACAAGGAACCAATGACTACAATGCTTATAACTTTGGTCGTTTAAAGGATATTAACTCTGCACTAGATAATGCTTCTCCAGCTATTCGTTTATTGTCTGAGGCTTATCAGTCCGGTGACCAAAATCGTATTAATACTGCATTGGGGCAGACCCGTGAGGCATTATCTACACTCCCTGCTGACCAGCAATTAGAACTGTTGGGTCGCCTACAAGGACAAGGTGGTGCTGCTATTAATCAGGCAACTAATCGCTTTGATCTTAATGTACGTCAACGAAATGATTCTGATTCACAAGCTGCATCCGGTATATTGACGGACATCTTTCGTAGTGCTTCTACACCTATGGATGCTCTTACGCTGGCAGAGTCTGCTATGCAGAATGCTTCCCCAGGTGTACGTGCTGCAATTATGCGAGGTGTGAACGAGAGATTCCCTGGCACATATGCTACGTCTCCTTCTGGCTCTGCTCCAGGAACTGCTGGAACTCGTTCTGGTTCTCCTTACGATGCAACCTATACCTTTGCTGCTACTGATAAGCCTATTACTGAAATGACCCTTGGTGAGGTTACTAATCATCAGCAAACTATGATTAATAATCCGTCGCAAGGACATTCCCCTGTAGGTGCATTTCAGATTAATAAAGCTACTCTAGAAGACTATGCTCCTAAGGTGCTTGGTTCAGATTGGCGTAATCAGCAAATGACTCCTGAAGTACAGGACAAAATCGCTGAAGCAATCTTCAATGACCGTAAGAGTGGTAACCTTTCCAAGACTTGGGCTGCATTGCCTGACTTGGGTGTTGGTGGTTATAAGGACATGCCGTGGAGTGAAGCACGTCAGTTAATTGCACAGGCAGAGGTAGGAGCACCTCTTGACCAGCTACAGACCCAGCAAGTAGTCTCAAACATGGCAGGCAATACAGTTGCTGCTCGTCAGTCTGAAGATAATACTGGAACCATTACTGCTAACTATGCCCGTGCATTGCGTGACAACTCTACCATTGGTGAAGTAGCAGACCGTCTTCTTAAGGATGCTTTTAAAGGTTCTGAGAAAGGATGGATGATAGCTCGACTGAATGATGTTATGCAAGAATCAGGGCAGTCTCCTGCTGTAGCTGCTGAGATTCTTAAGCAGTCTACTACTAACGTACCGGAAGGTATGATTAGTCGTGCATTAGATGCACTTAACCCATTCATCTCTAACGAAGGTGGTAATGGTATTCGTATTGATGATACCGTTGCCAGAGAACTAGCACGTTCAGTACGACGAGGGGAAGGCATTGAAGCTACTGCTCGTGATAATGTTCTTACCCAGGTACAGGGTAATATTGAAAATGCTCAGAACCAGGTAAACCAAGCGGAAGCCTTGCTTGCTGATACTCGCCGTCGTGTAGCTGCTGGGCAAAGTGGACTTGCTGCTACTATCCCTGCTCGTGAGGCTGAGTTAGTAAGAGCACGAGCTGCACTGGATGCTGCTGTTAATACTGTAGTAGCTAATCAAGGAAACCTGGTTCCACAGAACTTCCGTTCTAATGCTTCAGTAGAACGCGAGCGTAATCGTGAAGATGAAGAACGAGCTAAACGTTATCGAAAATTAGCAGAGGGTTTACCTCCCTATATGCAACCTCGATAAAATCTTACATACTAATAAAGCCCCATCCGGGGCTTTTCTCTTACATTCACTTACTGTACAGTGAATCTTCTTATACGATATAAGTTTGAACAGGAATCATGCTATGTCAACATTTGACCGTCTGGCAGGTTTCGCAGACAGCATCACTACTGCTAAGCAAGTCGATGTCTCTACTGCAACCTCTCGGAAACAAGCTGAACAAGGGCAAAGCCCTTTCCAACTAACCCCACAGACAGCTTACCAATTACAGGCAGGCCGTGCTGGTAACTTAGGTGCTGGTGCATTTGACCCAGGTTCTATTCAGGCAGATTTTACTAATGCCTCCCCTCTTGAAATCTTAAACAAGTATGGCAATGAGCAAGGAATGGATATTCTTAATGCTCGTGTCAATGCAGCTAATGCTGTTCGTCGTGATTTAACTAAGAGTCGTACATATGGTGCAGCACTTGGTGATACTCTTTCTGGTGTTGGTCTTGGTGTTGTTAATACCCTTGGGGGCATTGCTGCTCTTGGCACAGGCTTGGTCAATGATAATGCCGGGGCATCCATTGCTTCCGGTCTTGACTGGTTGAACAAAGGCGTACACAACCTACAGTCTGATGCACTGAATGCTCGTCGTAATGTAGTACAGAACCAGAACGAAATATCTGCACAGGAGAATGAGAAACTCTATAAGCAAGATATTGATAAAGGAGAAAGCGAACTCGTTGCTTCTCTGTCTCGTATCGGTCGTGATGCTTATGATTCCGTTGCTAACACTTTGTCCAATGATATGGCTGCTACAGATGGTCTGGCTGAGGGTGTTGGTTCTCTGTTTACTGGTGGTCCATTAATTCGTGGTGTATCTGCACTGGGTAAAGTAATGGTAGGTGGAGATAAAGCCATTAAGGGTATTACCTTAGCTGCTGAATTAGGTTCACGCCCAGCACAGGTTACTCGTGCACTTTCCCGTGTTGCTCCTGGTGCTATTGCTATTGGTGGAATGGAAGCTGGTGGTGCATATCAACAGACTGCCAGTGAAATTATGGAAATGCCATTTAGTGAACTGGCTGCTAAATCCCCTGTATATCAACAACACATTAAAGACGGTTTAACTCCCGAAGAAGCACGTCGCCAGACTGCATCTGAAACAGGTATTACTGCTGCTGCCAGGACTGCCCCTGTTGCTGGTGCACTTGGCCCCCTGGTTTCTAAGTTTGAACTCAATCCTATGAAGGTTGGTTCTGCTGGAGCAGTTCTTACTAACTTGGGTGCTCAAACTTTTGAAGAAGGTACTCAATCTGGTTTTGGTCAGTTTGCACAAAACACTGCAATCAAGGAAAATGTTGATGCATCTCGTGACATCCTCAAAGGTGTGGGTGAACAAACCGGTCTAGGTGCATTGTACGGCTTTGGTTCTGCTGGAGTTGCTCAAGCTCCTGGTGCAACTGTTAAGGCTGCTGGTGCTGCCGTTGGTCCTGCTGTACGTACTACCCTGGCTGGTGCTTCTTTGGCTGGTAAAGCATTAGCGAAAGTAGCTTCCCCTATTACTAACATCCTGGTTCAACGTGGTGAAGAAGTTGCTAAGCGTAATGAACAAGCATCCCCTGTGTCAGACGCTACGGTTAACGCTGCTGCACAAGAAGCTACTGCTCAGGCAGAACAAGCACAGGCAACTGTTCAGGAAGCAGTAGATGCAATGGACATCTCTCCTGAAGAGAAAGCTGCTGCTACTCAGTATGCTGCTGACTTAACTCAGGCAATGAAGTTTGACCCAGTAGAATTAAAGCAAGCTAGTCCGGTAATCCGTGAAGCTGTTTCTGGTTCCACTAACCGTGTTGAAGCTATTCAGAAGATGGCTGACCTGGTTAATACTGCTGAAGACCCTAACGTTCAAATGGAAGCTGCAATCCAGATGTATGACAACATCATGTCTATGGATAGCTTCATTAACCGTGACCCAGGTGCTCTAGCTAATCTGGAACAGGGTTCCCCTGCTGCTAATATTGTTGACCAGTTCTCCGGTCTGATGGCTAACGTTCAGAATACACCGAAGGTACTTCGTGCATTCCGTGCTATTCATTCCATGATTCAGGAACAGGCTGAAGCAGGTAAACTGAAAGCTACTGAAGAAGCCAACCAAGCCCAAGCAAACAATATTGCTATGGCTGCTGATATGTCTCCAGAAGTACTGGATGCAGATTCAGTGAACATGGTTCTGAAACATGCAAGTGAAGGCAAGATTACATTGGGGAATCACCAGCGTGCTGCCCTGCAATCTGCTGCTGCTCTATTGCAAGGAGCACGAGAATTTGACGCTAAAGCAGAAGAACTGGGCTTACGTCCTCAGGATATTGTTAGTAAACAAATTAAAACCGACGAGTCTCGTTCTAATGAAGGACAGTACTCTGCGTTGCAACATGCTAAACGCATTCGTTCTGCGTACAACTCTGGTAACTTCGACTTGGCTTCCGCTTATCTCGACGACTTTATGAAGTTCGCCCAGCACATGCAGAATAAGGTCGGAGCGTTGAATGAGCATCTGATTTCTGGGAATGCGGATAAGAATAAGTCTGTCCATTATCAGGCTCTTACTCCCTCCCGTGAATGGGTACGTAGTCGTACTGGCCTCGGTGTCAATCCGTATGATACCAAGTCTGTTAAGTTTGCCCAGCAAGTAGGACTGGAAGCCAAGACCGTAGCTGATATTGCTAACGCACTTGCTACGGCTTACCCGGAGCTTAATGTTTCTCATGTGAAAGTTACCCCATTGGATTCACGTCTGGACAAACCTGCTGCCCAGGTAGTTAAAGAGTTCCGTCAGGGCAATCTTGATGCTGCTCAATCCCAACAGACCAATGAACCAGTGAATCAGGTTGATGAAACTCCTGTTACAAAACAGGAACCAGTTACCCCTACTGTACAGACTAAACAGGAAACAATGGTAGAAAATATTGCTCCTGTTACTGAGTCTAGGGTAGAACCAGAGAAAGTAAGTAAGCCTGAGTCTGAAAAGAATGAAACTGCAAAACCTGTGGAAAATACAGTCACTGAAGAATCTACTAATGAAGTGGAAATCACTCGTAGTGGTATTGATGCTGTTTATCCTGATTTGGTGGGTAGTACTGATGTAAGTAAACCTGGGGTAAAAAATTACCTTAAGATCGCTTATTCATTACCGGAAGAACCTAAGTCCCGTACCATTGGTTCCGAGTCTCCTTTAACTGATATTAAGAAAGCACTGTCTTCTGCTGCTCGTTTTGAAGCATTCACTCAAAAAGAAAATAACGCTCTCACAAGTGATGTGATTAAGCGTTACCAGGATTTGTTTGAGTTTGGTGAAACTCTGAAGACTACTTTGTCTGACCGTCTGGCTAAGTTCCTTGCTAATAAGGATGTTGGTAAACGTTTTGCAGAAGGTACTGAAGCTAATCGTTGGGTAGGTGGCAAACTGCTTAACATCGTAGAGAAAGATGGTGACACCTTTAAGTTCAACGACCAGTTGTTAGAGACTGCTGTACTTGCTGGACTGCAATGGAGACTCACTGCTACACAGAATGCTGCTATTAAAGACATGCAGGATGTGGCTGCAATTACTGGTGTAAATGCATCCTTGTTACCAGAAGGTATCCTCGCAGAGTTTGAGAATGCTCAAACCTTAGTAGAGGCTACTAACTCACTGGCTCAAAAGATTGAATCCTATTGGGGACTTAACCGCAATGCTGATGCACCACTGGGCTATACCAAAGGTATCCCTATGGCAATGGCTACAGAGATTCTGTCTTCTCTCATTGAGATGGGCGAAGTTAAAGAGTCCATGCTGGATGTGTCTGAGATTGACCCAGAATCTAATAAGACTATTGGTCTGTATACCATTGAGAAGCTGGACGATAATGATGCTATTAACAAATTCCCTACTGCTATTGAGGAAGCTGTCCTTGTAGAACCAGTAGAGAAACTGTACCTCGGTGATGACATTCCTTCCGTGGCTCCTACTCAGTTACGTAACCCTGCTGTTCGTAATACTCCAGAACAGAAGGCTGCTCTTAAAGCAGAGCAGGCTACAGAGTTCTTTGTACATACTCCAATGGTTCAGTTCTACGAAGCGTTAGGTAAAGACCGTATTCTTGAACTGATGGGTGCAGGTACTCTGGATAAGGATTTACTTAATAAGAACCATGCTAAATCTCTGGAAGGTAAGAATCGTTCAGTAGAGGATTCTTACAATCAGCTATTCTCTGTTATTGAACAGGTAAGAGCACAGAGTGAAGACATCTCTTCCGTGCCTATTCATTATGCATACAATATGACCCGTGTTGGTCGTATGCAGATGTTAGGTAAATATAACCCTCAATCAGCTAAGCTGGTTCGTGAGGCTATCTTACCTACTAAAGCTACTCTGGATTTATCGAACCAGAACAATGAAGATTTCTCTGGCTTCCAGCTTGGACTGGCTCAGGCATTAGGTATCAAAGTTCATAAAATGACTCGTGAAACTATGTCAGGAGAACTTACCAAAGCTCTGGAAGGTAAGTTGAAACCTGCTGTAGATATGATGGTTGAGTTTGATAAGTCTGGATACTTACCTACTGATGCAGTGGATATCCTGAGAACATCTCTGGGTAATGATAAGTCCTTTGTAGCCCTCATGGCTCTGATGGAATATGCCCGTTACCTGAATAGTGATGACCGTGCCAACTTTAATACCCCACTGTACGTTGAAGCTGATGGTGTAACCAACGGACCAATCAATGCAATGGTATTAATGACCGGTGGTAAATTCACTCCAAACTGGATTAAGAATACTGCTAAAGGTGGTTTGTTCTTCGGTAAAGCTGGCAAGACTATGAATGAGCATCATACGCAGGATGACAGCGTTGACCTGTATGAAGCATCTACCAATAGTCTGCAATTCTATCTGAATGAATTACGCAATACTTACAGTAAAAACATTCCTGTTATGCGCCAGATGGATCATCTCCAGAAGTTAATGGACCTTTTCATTAAAGACTTTAACCTGAACGAAGACGGTACTCTGGACTTGAAACGTGGTATCGCTAAAAACCCACTTACCATTACCATTTATGGTTCTGGTGCTCGGGGCATTGCAGGCAAAATGGTTAGTGCAATTACTGACGCCATCTATGAACGCTTAAGTGACGTTCTGAAAGCCCGTGCTGCTGACCCTAACATTTCCCCAGCTATGGCGATGTTTGGTAAGGAGGCTGCATCTGAAGCTGATGCTCAGGCTATGCTGGATACCTTCCTTACTTCTATGAAAGCATTGACTGGTAATATTCCAGCTAAGCGTAAAGGTAAGTTATTCATTAAGGAAGTAGATGGTGTTCTGACTGGTAAGTTAGATCCTCAGGAGTTTACCGTATCTGGAGATGCTCTTAAGAACTTACAAGAGAATATGCTGCACTTCTTCGTTGAGCCAATGAGACAAAGTATCCGATTTACCGTTGGCGAAGGGTTAATGAACTCTACTGAGAACTTGCAGAAGGCTACTCAGATTCAGTCTCTGGTATTGCAGGATATGTTCCAGCAAGCAGTACAGACTAAGCTGGCAGAAAAAGAAAAAGACCCAACATGGAAGAAGGGTGATTTCTTAACACAGAAAGAACTGAACGAAATCCAGAATAGCTTAGCTCCACTGGCTCCAATGATTGAAACTGGTTCACAGACTTTCTACATTGCTGGTAGTGAAAACACTGATGTTGCTAACCAGGTACTGGCTACCAACTTAGATGACCGTATGCGTGTGCCAATGAGCATCTATGCTCCTTCGCAGGCAGGTGTTGCAGGTATTCCGTTTATGACCATTGGTACTGGTGATGGCATGATGATGCAGACCCTTTCTACTATGAAGGGTGCTCCGAAGAATACCCTGAAAATCTTTGATGGTATGAACATTGGTATTAATGACATTACTGATGCAAGCCGTAAAGCTAATGAGGCTGTATATACTTCCTGGCAGGGTAACCCTATCAAGAATGTATATGAGTCTTTTTCTAAGTTTGCTAAGAATGTTGATTTAAATAAGCTGTCCGATTCAGCAATAGATGCTATTGCGAAGTCTGCTTTAGATTTTGAGCAACGTGCTCATATTGCCAGAGTAGATGGCGATAGAGATTATAAAATTTCTATGATTAGGGATTCTGGTATTGCATTGATTGAGCGTAACCTACGTAACATTGCTCTGGGTGTAGATATTCGTCACAAGGTATTAGACCAGGTTCAAGTCACTGTTGACCAGATGGCTGCTGTAGGTGCTCCTTATGTGAACAACGGTAAAATCTCTCTGGAAGGTCTGACTGTAGACCAACAAGTAGCTAAGCTGAACGAACTGTTTGATGCTGAATTAAATAAGCGTCGTGATGCAGTACGTGCTGCTAAAGCAGAACCAGTGAAAGAAGTACCTACTAAAGAAGTGCCAGCAATGGAACAGGTAGGTCGTGTACTGAAGTCCGGTGTACGTCTGTTGTCTAATACTGCTATTACTAAGCTGGCTAAAGAGATGTCTCCTGAACAGCAAGCAGTATTGAAAGAAATACAGAAATCCCTTGCTGCTAAAGACTATAAGGTTGTTTATGGTACACCTTCTCAACTAGATGCTTATGCTATTGAGAAGAATATTACTCGCCCAGCACCGGAAGATATTGAAGCTGCTGAAGCAGGTAATGCATATGGCTGGACTAACTTTGAAGATAAGACCATCTACTTAGTCACCCCTTCCTTAGAGACTCTGGTTCATGAATTGGTACATGCTTCTACTTTTGAATCTGTACTGGCTCACTATGAGGGTACTCCTAATGAAGCAGTCCAGAATATTGAAGACCTGATGAACCAGTTCCTTACTTTGGATGTTAAGGATGAATCTCCGGCAGTACGAGAAGCATATGCTGATGCACTGAATACCATTAATGGTCACTTGTCTAATGGCTTTATTGAACCTGCAATGGCTAAAGCTGCTGCACTGAATGAGTACATGGCTTGGGGTTTAACTAACCGTGAACTTATTAGTAAACAGAAGAAAACCACTGCACTTAAAACTATGGTTCAGGCTGTATATGAAGCAATTAAACGTCTGGTATTCGGACGTAAGAAAGCTCCGGCTAATGCAGATGATATGTTCTCTGGCTTACTATTTAACTCTGCTGTAGTAATGCGTGGGCAAGCTCCTACTGCTGCTGTAGCCAAAGACACTACTCTGTTCCATAACAAAGCGTATGGTGACAATACTCGTCTGGAAGAGCTAGGTAAAACCTTCGATAAGCTGATTACTGACTACATTGGTTCAGAACCAGTACAGCAAGTAATTCGTAAAGGTAAGTTCTCTGATGCAGTAGTGAATGCAACTAAAGTAACTCGTGATGTTCAGGCTCATGGCTTCACCATGAATATGCAGGAACAACGCCTCTTTACTAACATTGTTGCTGCACTGGCTACTGAGGCTGCTATTAATCCTGCTGCTCTGGCTCGTGCACAGGAATACTACACGCATGTTACTAAGAACCTGACCGTTGAAGCGTTCATGGCTGACCCGGATAGTACTAACCCTGCTGACCGTTACTATGCACAGCAGAAGTTCGATACCATCATGGGTGCTAACAACATTGAGTTTGATGCACAGGGTCGCTCTTCCTTACTGCCAACCTTTGTAGGTCTGGCAATGGTAAGTGAAGAAGTACGTAAAGTGCTGGCTGATATTCCTGTTATGAAAGCAGATAAGAAATCAGGCAATACCATTGATGCAATGCTGACTAACATCGGTACTGCTGCAATGGCTAGTCTGAATGCTCGTGTAGCAGGTGATACTAAAGCCACTAACGTACAGGAAGGTATGGATGCACTGGCTCAGACAATCATGCAGACCAGTCTTAATGCAGAGTCCTTCTATGATTCCGTTGCTACTCCTACCGGTAATGCTATTGATCGTGCTAACCAGTATCTGGTTGACTCTATTGATATATTGTCTACCCGTGCATTAGAAGGTGCTCGTGAAATTGCATCTAATACCAAGAACCCACTGGTTAAAGGTGCTGCTCATGCTGCACAACTGATAGCTGCTATTGCTACAGAGAAGAATGGTTCAATTGTAGCTGAGGGTGTTATGGCTGCAATGAACCAGGGTAAAGTATGGCAACCTTTCCATGACCTGGTTAATGACATAATCGGACGTACTAAGAGCAATGCTTCTGTGTACGATTTGATTAAAGCAGTTCGTGCACAGGTACAGGCTGACCGTCAACAGTTCCGTGAACACCTGCCTACCACTATCGCATCCAAGTTCGGCCGTAAGCTGACTAATGATGAGTGGAAAGCAATGCATACCGGTATGGGTAAAACTGACTTAGCTGTTTTACGTGACACTATGTCTCTGGCTGAAATCCGTGACCTGTTGACTGACCAGAAAATCGTTGACCGTGAGGTTAATAAACTGGAAGCAGATTTGCAGAAACAAGCTGGACGTAACTGGCCTCTGATTAGCCGTAAATCTAAGCAACTGGCTCAGTACATGATTAACGGTACAGTTGGTAATAACCTGCTGCGTAATGCTACTGCAATTTCTCGTTTACTGGGTGAACGTAAGACTACACGTTCTGTTGTAGATGTAGCTCAACTGGATAAACTGATTACTCTGTATGCACTGGAAGCAATGAGTAAGACTGACCGTGAGTTGTTATCTTCACTGGCTCAGACAGAAATTGAAGGTATGGACTTTGCTACTTCTTATCTGGTTGGTCAGCGTAAAGATGAAATAGCTAAAGCCAAGTCTGATAACCGTGCAACCTTGAACCAGTACAAAGGGTATATCCCTGGTGAGAACAAGCAGGGTGTTAACCTGATTGTTGCTGAAGATAGTCAGTTTGCCGATTTGATTGAGAAATCCTATGTACGTCTGGGTACTTATCAGGGTAGCTCTGCTAACCGTGGTCCAGCACGTAGCTACTACTTCGCACCGGTACAGGCACAGGCTCCATTCTCTCAGGGTATCCTACAGAACGTTCGTAATACTGCTGGTGGTGTAGACCTTGGTACAGGCTTTACGATGGGAACCATGGTAGCTGGTCGTATTACTGACAAGCCTTCTGTAGACCGTATTACTAAAACACTGGCTCGTGGTGAACGAGGTAATGAACCACTGCTGCCTGTATATGATGCCAATGGTAATGTGGTTGCTTATGAGCAATCCATTGACCCTAATATGCTGAAACATATTGAGGGTGAGAACCATCTTGCCCGTGCAATTGGTGTATGGCGTGGTCGTCAGGTGGAAGAAGCTAAGGCCCAGCGTTTCAACGATATGCTGATTGAGAATCTGCATAGCATGTATGAGAACGACATTAAGATGTCTGCCTCTAATAAGTCCCAGTACGTTAACCTTCTTGGTTCTAAACTGGACCCAGTGACTGCCGATGCTCTTAAGCTGATGAACAGTGAAACTCGTCAGAAAGCAGAAAGTCTGTTTGGTGAAGGTGAACTGTGGGTACGTCGTGACATGCTAAATGATGCACTCGGCTATCGTGCAGCTTCTGTTGGTGATGCCTGGTCTGGTAATTCTCGTTGGTCCTCAGAAACACTGGATACCTTCAAGAAAGCTATGCTGGGTGTATTCGGCAACCGTGCTTATAAGTATGTAATGGGTGGTGAGAACCTGGTTCAGAACTTAGTTAAAGAAGCTAAGACTCTGATTGTAGTTAAGTCAGTAGTCGTACCTGCTGTTAACTTCTTAGCTAACCTTTACCAGATGGTTGGTCGCGGTGTACCTGTTAAGAACATTGCTAAGAGCATTCCACAGAAGACTGCTGAGATTAACCAGTATCTGAAATCTCGTCTTCGTCAGGTAGATGCAGAAGCAGAATTACGTGCAGCTACTAACCCGAACCAGATTCGTAAGCTGAAGGCTGAGATTCAATCCATCACTGATAGTCATAAGCGTATGAGTATCTGGCCTCTGTTAGAAGCTGGTGAGTTCTCTTCAATTGCAGATGCTGGTATTGGGCGTGATGACATCCTTATTACTGAAGGTAAGATTCACGAATACATGGATAAGCTGGCAGATAAGCTGCCTAAGTCTGTTCGTAACGCTGGACGTTATGCACTTATCACTAAAGATACTGCTCTCTTCCAGGGTATCCAGAAGACAGTTGAGTACTCTGACTTTATCGCTAAAGCAATCATCTATGATGAATTGACTCAGCGTAAAGGTAAGACTCGTGAAGAAGCACTTGGACGTGTAACTGAAGAGTTCATTAACTATGACCGTTTGCCTGGTCGCTTCCGTGGGTATATGGAAAGTGTTGGTTTAATGTGGTTCTACAACTTTAAGATTCGTTCTGCAAAAATTGCAGTATCCATGATTCGCAATAATCCAGTTCATGCTGCTATGGCTATGCTGGCTCCAACCCCTACCATGTTTGGTAACGTTGGTCTGCCTATTCAGGACAACATTTTTAGTATTGCTGCACAGGGCAATCTCGGTTACTCCTTCGGCTTCGGTCAAGGCTTACGTGCCCATAACCTGAACCCTTGGCTCAATCTAACTAACTAAAAGAAAAAGCCCCTCATTAGAGGGGCTTCTATTTTATTTCTTAACTACAAGAGTTTTTCTACCAGTCTTGATTACATAATCAACCTTACTGGCATCAAAATGAATGTCTACAAAATTAGCATCCACACTTTGATAAGTACCATTGTTTCTGCGAATACCTAGCTTCTTACAATGAACCATTGAGGTTCCTGTATCTGGTACAGCAACCCAGTTGTTACCATCAATTAGTACATCACAACCAAAGGTTAAACGGTGTCTTGCCTTACGATGTACATGCAATCCACTTATACGCTTTGGTATAAGCTGACCTTTTCTAAAAAGTTCCATAGTGCCTCTAGAATTTTTAAGTAGATATGGACAGGAACCTATGGCTAAATGGTGCAACCACCGCCATCACAGGTATTGTTTTCTGCAAAGGAAGCCAGAGCCTTAGCTGTCTCTTCTTTCTCATGCAGTGCCTGACGTAGTAGATAACCCTCTAATTCCCAAATCTTATTGAATGCATTTTCATATGCATACTGACGACCTTTCTGCTCATCATAGATAGCTGGGTCAACGCAGGCGGATACACCTTCAACTTTGAAGCCGTTTTCCAGGATGATAACACAATAGGTTACTAGACCCAGGTTAGCCAAATCATCTGCCGGGAGTGCAGATGAGTCAACGAATGCAGACTTCACTGCATCAGCACCATTAAAATAGTAAATGCTCTTAATCTTAGCTTCGATTGCTTCTTTACTTACTGTTGCCATTATTAGCCTCATAGAGTGGTTTTAGTTTGTACTTAAACATGACTGCGTTGTTATAGGCTACGCTACCTGCAAATACCAAGTACTTATGTCCTCGGTTATCCGTTACCTCATAGGCATACGGAGTTGAGATTAGGTCAATCATATTGATTATCCGGCTATTAATACTCAAATAAAAAAGTCCCCCAGAGTGACGGCTCCGGGGGACTTAGTACTATTTACCCATAGCTGGGTGGCTTGTATGAATATGCAATATTGCCAGCTTCAGGGGTCTGGTCGTCCCATCTCTCGTGATTGATAGTCACATATTGCAATACTCAGGCTAGGATTTAAGGAGTTCCTATTCTCCAGCGAAATTCCCGTCGAGGGGAATAACAATACAATAGCAGCCACTGGACTGTCTTACCAGTGTTGTCTTTAGAGTGCAATGCAATCAGGACTATGTTACTGCTAAATGAGTACCCACTACTGGATTTGAACCAGTGACCACAGACACCTTGTTCTCTCGAAGCTTTCCTGTGCTCTACCACTGAGCTAAGTGGGCGTAAATGGATGGGTAGTGCAGCCTTACACTGCCACAGAATAACTGCCTCGTAACTAGTACGAGCTACCCTTAATAGGTTGAGTCATGCCAGACTTTAACTGGCTCCTTCTTCGCAATCCTTACATACCCCTACATAATTATTGCGTTAAGCTTTTTTGTTTAAGTTTAAGTGAAGGCGTTCTTGCTGACTCATAATAGTGTGGGCGTTTGACGAATGACTAGTTCGTTACTACCCGTTTGCCATAAGTACCTGGCGACTTTGGTTTGAGGTGGGAGTCCGAGTCCTGTACAGCCTTACCGTTCACACATTGGCAGCGTATCTAGAATAGCACTTCCGGCAACTGGATTTAACTGTTACACCTCAAATTTGGTAGGGGTGTCCAGAAACCTTATCTGGAACTTATGCTGTCGTATGGTTACGACTTACCCCCATAGATAGTTGCTCGGCTCACCCCCTCAACTAAAGTGACCTTTGAGGGGCTACGCTACACTATGTGTTTCATCTCATTACAGAGAATCATCAGGCGTATTAGTTGGTCACCCCGGATACCTACTTGCCGAGCATTGGTATCGTATGCTCTTACAATTCAGAGTAGCACTGTTGCAGTCGTCACTGCCCATAGGTGAGGACTCGAACCTCACAATACCGTCGGTTTGCAACGTCGCTGTACCTTTTCGCGTTCTATGCAGTGCTACTTTGAATTGGTTCCGGCGTCTGGACTCGAACCAGAACACTCATGCCGTGCACGATACTAGTACCTACACCGGAATTAATTGCCAGGGATTCCACCTGGCTCCATCTGTTTTTATAGTCACTCAGATATTGTCTGGACTTTGATAGTACAACCTATCAAAGAGTACACTAAGCACAGGTAGCTACCCTGCCGTCTTCTCTACCTACACCGGCTACAATGTAAACCTCCGCACGTTAGCTTAATGTACTCATTGATAGGATGTCATAATAGGAGGGAGGGGACGAATCCTCCCTTTATACCCTATGTTACATGTAAGACCTAACATCTCGATGCTGTATGAATAGCGTAATGAACTATCCGACATTATTGGTTAATGTTGTGCTCAACATGAGCGTTAGTTGATAAGGGATCTGAAGCCTTACCCCAAAGATACTAACCTTTGGGGTATAGCCTAAGATTCAGAAATGGCCCCTATAGGGAGAGGCCATTGATTAACCCGAATGTTGCTTTACATTTTCTGAGATAACCCATTCTTAAAATAGTCTGTCTGACGGATGGGGGGCCACCCCTAGCGTCAGTGCCATACGGCAAAGATTAAGTTAAGAAAGGTTATGATAGGAGTTCCTATCTCAAAGGATTCTAACAGAATCCTTCACGATATTAACTACTCTTTTTTAGTGCTTTTACTTCACCCTCTTTATACCAAGCATATGGTACTAAGATTTTGCAGCCTTCTGATACAATGTGAAATGCTTTCTTTCCTTCAGCTGGTTCTCCACCCATGAAAGAACTAACCATTCCATTGAGCCAGTGAATAGTAAATTTGTTCATATCAACCTCGGTTGAACCAATGGACTTCGGAGAGTATTAAAGTCCACTGATTCGGTTGTTGTTATTCTGGCGGCTTGTCACCACCGTTTTTATCACTGAGTTTCCAAAGTATAAGCACAGTGATGATAAATGCTATGTATGGAGCCGACACGTCCAGAATCCTGATAAGCAATAGCATCAGAATTACGAACACTACCACAAATAGCAGCAGCTTCTGAGCCACCTACCAGATTAACTACGTTTAAGGCCAGCAAACAGTGAAGGCTTAGTAGCAGGTTTCTCTGCTGGTTCTTCAGCCTTAACCTCTTCCTGCACAACTTCTTCTTCTTGTGCTTTCGGTTCAGTCACTGCTTCTTCTTCAGGTTCCGGCGTAGAATTCCCGTTCGGACCACCAGTAGAAGTCTGGGTTTCTTCTACCTTTACCTCTTCAATCGTTTCTTCCGGCTCTGGTTCTACCGGACGATGTTTAGCTTCCTGTGGATTCTTACGAGAACGACGAGTTTTCTTCTCTACTCCCACGGGTGGAGTATCTTCGTGAACCTCTTCGTTGATACCAACGGAGGCTGTACCGTCTGCATTGATGACAATATTAATGTCACCAGCAAGATTGATTTGATCATCGACATAAGCCTGTACAGCAGCTTCTACTTCAGACTGGTTCAAAATGATTTGCATGTTACGCCTTTATTAAATTAAGAAGGTTTTGGAAAGCTGGTAGATTTACACCAGCATGGATTGCACCGATTGCATCAGCTAAATGCTCATTCTTGTTCAGAAGTTTGCCCTTCTTATCAGTAAGCCAGTTGGCTTCAGGATAGATGGCATGAGCAGCACGAATCATCGTGTCCTTAGATGCAGTTTTATCACCGACCAGTGCAAGTTTGTTTTCAATTGGGGATACTTCAAAGATTGGACAACCCAATGCACGAAATGCACCGATTAATCCTACGCATACGCCATAGGATTTCATACCGTTAGCAGACTGAGAGCCTACTGGTACTTCTACGAATACTGCTTTAGCAGACCGTAGCCATTCCTCGCAACCAAGAAACAAATCGTGAGCGGCTTGTATATCTTTGGAGTTGGTTCGAACTTGTTTGTTGTGGTCAACTTCAGTTTGAACCAGTTTAAGTTCGACCTGCTCGAAGACGCCGGACTCGATGTCCAGCATCCCACGAGCTAAACCCCAATTGCGGAGACTAATGTCTGCACCAACAATTGGGATTTTCATTAGCGTTTACCGAACAGTGATTTACCACCAGCAGGAGTAGTACCTGTACCTGCACCAGGCTTAGGAGGCAAGCCACCTTTACCATTACCACCAGCAGAACTCTTAGTCTTGTCACGAGTCTTGCCTTTGTTCTTTTCCAACCATGCTGCATAGAATACAGCCAGTTCTGGAGTCAGTTCTTTCTCAGCCTTCTCTGCTTCCTGAGCCTCGACGACTGTGACCAGCAGTTCCGGGTGAAACACTTTCTGAATCTCGTTTACTTCACGAGTTTCGCCAGAGTCAACGTAACCGTTGTCACCTTTAACCTGCTTAGGTTCCAGAATCTTTTCTAGAGCGAAGGTAACAGTCTGACCAACCAGGTCAACTGGAACCATGACAGATTTATTAACTTCTGCTTTAGCATCGAAGTCATAGACTTTAACAATCTTCTCTTCGAAGTCAGCTTCAGGCAGCTCAGTACCGGTAGCCATCAGCATCATGTCATTGATGACGGTATAACCAGGCAGGAAGTATTCTTTACCGTTCTTCTCGTAAGTAGGCTTATTGCCTTTAGAATTACCAGAAGTGAAGTACACCTGAGTACGGAACTCGCCAGCATCATTACCATCAGAACCTTTCAGGTTTTCGATGATTAACTGCATCCAGTCTGCACCAGAATCAGCTTTGCCTACATAAGCTACTTTTACAGTACCGGTATAGATATCTGACTCCTTTACACCGAAGCCACCACCACCAAGGGAGTCTTTTACAGCTTCAACGTTTTTGGTTTTTTCTTTCAAGTTACTGAACAGGGACATAATATTTTTCCTAATAAGTGATTAACAACCAGGCAAACGCTTAAGCGTAATATTCAGCCAGATGGTCTAAGAGTTTCTGGGCATCATTATCGATATAAGTCTCTGACTTATCAAACATACCCATTGGGGAACGAAGTCGTTTACCAACAGACTTCTTAGTTGGACGGGTCTGGAATACGTGCTTATACCCTAAGTCACGTTCTTCTTCCGTAATTTCAAGCATCTTGTTTCCATACTTCTCCAGTTCTTTAATGTCTACACGTTCTGCGTAAACCACTGTAGAGAAGTAGGCTTCAAGCCCATTATTCTTAAGAGAGCCTTTCACTGGGATGAATGTTTTCATTACACCAGCAGCTTCATCAAGTTCGTCTTTAGCATGGGCAGTAATAATTACTGGCTTACCAAACTTAACGACTTTCTGTTGCAGCAGTATCTTAAAGAACTGCGCAAAATCTCCCCATGCTTTCTGCGTGTTTGCAGATGGCAATACGTACTGAGATTCCAGCATATCCATCATAAAGGTTGCTGAATCAATGATGATACCATCAACATCGTCTGCCATTTCTCCACCAGGAGATGCAACATCAAATGCTTCCCAGATTTGATAAGGGTCTTCAATGTTGTAAGTATTGAACTTGTTACGGAAAGGCAGACGTTTACCTGCTTCAGTATTCAGATAAAGCCAGCGTTCCTGGTTCCGGATGTTACGCAGTGATGCTGATTTACCACTCGCTGAGAATCCTGCAATCAGGATTAGCTGAGTGTTCATATCATTGGGAATTACTTCGGACATTATTTTTCCTCATTTAATTTAGGAGTCCTTCAAACCAAAGAAAGACTCCTGTTTGCTTACTTGCCAGCGAAGCGTTTAGCCACGGTGACCATTACGGTTGCATTCAATTCATCATCTGGCAATGGATTAGCCAGTTTCTTATTGAATGAGTGGACAGCTTGCTGTACTTGGGCAAAATCCCAACCACTGTCAACCAATGCCAGTGCGTACTTAATCATTTGATTATTACGATTACCGGTAGCAATACGACTAGCGAACCAACGCTCCAGATTATCCAACGACTGTACTTCCTTCATCTGGTTCTGGAACTGCTCGTTCTTACTAGTACGAGGAATAAAGTCACGCACGTCCAACAGATTTGCTTCAAGATTGTAATGATAGGAACCAGTCTCACAAGACATCCACTTCTTGGCTCGCTGGTTAGCAGACTCATCCGTTTCGAATGGTAGCCAAGACATAACGTTATTCATGAACTCTTTGTATTCCTCAGTGTCGAGGTGTAACTCATAGTTCATTGGAATAATTAGTCGGAATCGGTTCTCTTCATCAGAATGACGCTTAGTGGTATAGGTCATGAACTTATATTCCTTCATCAGTTCATGGCACGTATGCAGTGGTACTCCACCATCACAGTCAATAACAATCATGTTAAATCCTGGAATAACGTTCTCTTCAGAACGATGTCCATTCTTCATGTGGTGGTTTACCCAGTGCATACCGGGAGCTTGGGTTAATACATGCAACTGGTCGAACGGTACACGTTCACCAATGTAGTCATAAGCAAAGCTATCACTATATGCCACTATCATCTCATTGATGTCAGTCTCTTTCAGAGTTTCTCCACGAAAGAACTCAATACCTTCGTTGAAGGTTTTCTTAATGATGATGTGCTGTTTGTAGCCCCATGCTGTAGCAAGAGTCATCATCTCATTACGGGCTGCATTGCCACTCTTGTAGAAAGGCAATGACTCTAACAAATCAGCATGAGTTACTTCTTTACCTACAGAGGCAATGTACTTAGCCAGCTTCACATAGGCTTTCTCACGATTGAGAATACCCTGGAATGCTGCCCCGGATTCCTCTACAAGCAGGATTGCTTGTTTAAGGTGAGACATCTCAATGAATGAACTCTGGTCAACAAACGCCAGTGCACCTGCCAGCTTAAGAGCCTTGAAGTAACGATGGGAGATTTCTGCCTTACGAATTTCTTCGTGGTCAGCCATAGCTTCTGCTTGTTTCTCACAATCAATCTTGTAAGTAATCAGAGCAATACCAACTGCATCCTCTACAACCATCTTAAAGCCGAACAGGTTTGGGTCAGCCAGACTATGGAAGTGATTAGCCCACTTACCAAGAGACTGTACATTATCCTGCTTAATCAGGTTACGATAGATTTCTTCTGGAGACATTGTTGCATGTGCTCGTTTGTCTAAATGCCCAATGGCAAACAGACAGCGACGTGCATACCCTGTATCGAGGAAGTCATAGAACTGGTCTTCAGTCTGACCACCATCCAGTAGCTTACTTGGTGTACCAAACAGCAACAGGTTAGCTGGAGTCTTACCATCCAGTTCTTCACCACGAACACTTTCAGCAGTATTCTTGGTTAGCTTCTGCTTAACCTTACCCTGGTCATACAGCTCCAGGAACAGGGTTAACACATCTGTATTAGCTAACAGGTTTGAACCAATTTCATCAATCTGTAGATTGATTGAACCACACCCAGCCATTAACAGTTTATGTCGTAGTTGTTTAACTGCTGGTGGAGTACCGGAGTCAAACGTAAACGGATATGCCCCGGCGCGTTTATATTCTGCTTCAACTTTATCAAACTCATCATTCTGGTCTGTACCCTGACGAGCAGCACGTTCGTTAGCAATCTTCCATAAACGATCATTTGCAATGACGGGCATGGTGTCTTCCATAAAGCGTTTACGGAAGCCAGTCATGAACCCGTCTTCAATAATATTTACCGAGTGACCTTTACCGAAGCCAGACGTTGCTAATGCCATAGCGTAAATGTTGACTGGTAAGTCACCACGGTCTTTAGTGACAATGGTTGCACCCATGCAGGATGCCATTTTAGCCAGGAAGTAGGCTACTTCGACACGGAAGAATCCTCTGTCGTTGTTTTGTGTCTTGTTACACAGCACGTCTACAATTTCTTCAATTGCAGGGTGGTGAGTGACTCCGGTCAGGTCAATACTCATGATGGAAAATATCTCTCTCTTTGTTTGCAAATGGACGCGACAGGGCAGTACAGACAACGCTTAACCTGCCCCTCCACGACCTTGATAGCACCCTTGCCACCTTTTTCAGCCATGAAGATACGAGCAGATGCCATATCGTCAAAGTTTTTGGTACTTCTGGCTCCAGGTACATCTACCTTAGAAGCATCAGAGAAGTATTTGAACTGTGGCTCTGTTCGCCACAACTCCTCATCAGTACATTCAGGAATTTCCTCTTCAGGTGCATTCCAGTACTTCTCAATGAGGTGAATCTTCTCTTCTACCCAACGTTCAGTCTTCTCGACAGATAACAGCGGAATATCCTTATGCATAATACGATTAGCAGGATAGTTCGGATTGCTATTAGCCATGTGCTTCATGAAGTCAGTGAAGATGTAGTTAATACGAATTACATCCTCAGTAATGATGTCGTTGCGAATCCAACGGTACAAGCTGCCTTGCATCTTGTGTTCATCATCACGGGAACCAGCAACCCAGGAATAGGTTGAGGTAGACTTAAAGTCCTGCAACAGACCTTCCGTTACGATGTCGAACTTACCACCGATAGTCCAACCCTTAACTACCCTGGTTCCACGTTGTTCAATGTAGATTGGGATAAGGTCAGGGTTAGCATCAAAATCTGCTTTGGTTGGGTTAATGACTACTGCATCAATTACTCGCTGAGGGTATCCCAACTTCTTCAATGCAGTCTTATGACCCAGCTTCCAGGCTTTCTCGATAGAATCATGTAAACCAGTACCCATTGATGTGGAGACGAAATCCATAACATCAATTGACTGGTCACTAAGATCTACACGGTGCTTCATGACGATTTGCTTAATGGGCTTAAGCAATGTAGTAACAGATAGATACTTAGGGTTATCTACATAGTCATACTCGTCATGTAATAGCCATACAGCCAGAGCCAGTGAGACATCATGATTGTTGGTTATCTTCATCAGTAGTTAATCCTGTATTTAAGTACACGGTTCCACTGTATTTCACGGAAATTTGAATAGGAGTAAATATACTTCTTATCCAGTTCCGTCTTATAAACAACTTCAATGGAAGTAAACTTTTTGGTGAAGTACGGATGTCCACTACCTAAGTAATGCCAGCATCCACCAATAGTGGATATATCTGGGGGGACTTCTGTATCTTCTTTCTTAGCTACTTCCTCACTTTCCTTAGCAAGTAAAAATGCCTTAGCTAATAAACGATTTGAGTAGTGAACTAATTTCTCACAATCATATAAAGTAGTGTTTCCAGGTTTACCATTACCCATACGGGCAGCAGCATTTCGCCACAGAGCTTTAAAGGCACAACCTTCATCGAAGGTCATGCCTAGTGCTTGGATAATATCCTCACACTCTGCTTGATATGGCTCTTGCTCTTTCCGTTGAGGGTGCTTAATTGGTACTACATACCAGTTATTCAATCCACCGGAGAGCTTAGCCATTATTTATCCTTAGGAATCATGTTTGCCTGGAACTCTGGTTCAGACATCAGACCCAGGTTGCTAAGAGACAGGTAAACGATGTCTTTCAAATCAACCGAGGTATCGAAACGCTGGTCCAGACTAATCTTCAGGGAATGATTGGCACGGGCCAAATCTTTATAGGTCACATAAGGTTCATCAGTGAGCAACATTGTGTTCATGGTAAGCAAGGAACCATCGTCCACTTTAGGAAGCTGGAAGACTACCTGTGCTGCTACCATCCAATGATATTTTCTGACTACAGTTTCTTTAGTACTTTTGGTCATGCGAATGCCTTTTGAATTATTTGATGAACTTCTTCTGGGGTAGCGTGATTTGGAATTTCAATCTCGTTAGCCCACGTTGGGTAGAACAAAGATAGTTCCCCACCCAAACCAACTTCTGGATGGGCAATATCAGGATGGTCTTGCCAGTTAACGGCCTCAACCAGATGCTTGTTTGTGAACTGCAAGGTATCCATGTTGTCACGAATCATGAAGTACTGGGCATCATGAATGTGAATACTAGGACGTATATCTAACCTGAACTCACTGGCTCTGACTTTACGCATAAATTCTGAACCAGCACGGTTATTCAGTAGACACCAGCTTTGCCCTAAAGCATTACCAGCAGTTCTGCCTTCTGCTTCTGCTTCATACGGAGTCTTACATGTCCCACGTAATACCTGAGCCAGTAAAGGAGTACGCACTCTCAAACCGAATGCGGCAGTAACATAACCAGTTTTGGCAGCTTCGTCTAGTTTAGCCTGAACCCATCTGTCACTAACTACATAGAGGTCGTGATAACGTTTCTCTGTAGTCTTAGCTTTCTCTTCAGAGAAGCCGCAGTTTTTCATTAAGCCCATATACGTACCACCATAGGTAAGTAGGAAGGTTGGAGCCTTCGAGTCACTACGCAATGATTTGTACTTATGCTGGATGGAGTTAATGGATTCTACTGTGTCTTCTATGTCTGGCATATGCTCACCAAAGTAAGCATATGCACGGAGACTGTGCCCATCATAACCATCGGTATATACCTTGAGCTTCTGTGGGTCTTTGGTAGTCAGTGCAGAGATTCTGTCTTCCAGCGAGGCGAAATCCAAGCCGCAAAATATCCAGCCTGGAGGAGCTTCGAAGCATTTCTTAATCTTTTTGGCATATTTAGAGCCGGATGGAATTGTTTGTAGATTTGGTTCTGAAGCCGATAGCCTACCGGAGACTGTGCCACCCAGATTGAGGTTACCGAATAGGTAGTGCCAGCCATCCGGTCCCGGTTGGGCATTCCGGAAAGCTGGTATAAAGCTAGTGATAATCTTATCCACGAGCTTATAGTCGATAAGTGCATTGAGCAGTTCCTTAACATCTTCACTCTGCGTATGTGTACGCAGTGCTTTAATAGTGTCACCGTCAGTAGCAGGTTGCTTGCTCTTAGTAAGACCAAGAACTGGTAAGCCAATATAGTCAAATAACAGTTTCTGTAATTGTGGACCAGAGTTTGGATTAAACTCGATGTCACAATCAGCAAGCGTTACTTGCTTTTTCTTGAGCTTAGCATTCTTATCATCTACCCATTCCTGACGGAGCATCAGGGTGAAATTCTTCATGAGCTTAGACTCACGAATAGTTTTCAGAGCCTGGTTCCTGTCAGTTTCCATCTCTTTAGCTACTTGGTTAACGGTATCCATATTCATGGGCATACCGGTTAACTGCATCTGGATGATGTCTTCACAAGCTGGCTTAAAGATGTTGTTGTAAACATCTAGCTGGTCATCTGCAATGAGAGTATCCCAGTGCTTCTCGTAGGTATACCAAGTACACAAACCATCAATAAGGTTGTATCGTAACAGTTGCTCATTAGGAATAAGACGAATGTCTTTAATATCATCCTGAGCATAGTTACCAGCATATTCCTGAGCCTGGTCTTTCAAGCTAAGGTGATTACCGGCACAACTGTTAGTAGCCAGGTAGGTGATTAACTTAGTGCAATCCCAATTACGTAGCATGATCTCCATGCCATGTAGTAAGCCTTCTGTATCAATCAGGTTATCCATAAATAATTGATAGATAAGCACATACACATCATAGCTAATGTTGTGATACATCTGCCGTTGTGTGTACTTAATGAAGAACTCACGTAGAAGATTTCGAACAATATCATTTCTGTTTATACGCCCATAGGGTGCTTCAGTAGCTCCAGGAATCGGCTCGTAGTCCACATTAAAGGCTATGCCTTGTGTCTTACTCCAACAGAATGTAATTGTCCCTATACCGGCGTTATAGTGCTTTAAACCGAATGCTTCAATATCTATAGCCAGTGGCTTATTCATCTCAAGCAACTGGTCTAGCCAGGCTTTAATCTTCTCTGGGGTATCCGGATAGGCCTCAAACTCAATGATTCCCTGACCTGGTTCAGCATACTGCCCACGTATGTGGTTAAGTAATGCATCCATACCCTGAGCAATCTTGGATTTCACTACGGGAGGATCATAAAAGACCTGCCTATAGCTAGGTGCATAGATAACCTTCTGTTTACCCCATACTGAATCGCAAACATAGCCAAGGTTAGCCTCTGCTTTAGCTTCTTTAGTCAGTATTTTAAAGTAATCAGAATCGGTACAGATAATATACTGAGTCTCTGCATCATCCAGTACTTGTTGCAGTTCCTGCTGTATGAACTCTTTAATCTCCCTTGCAGGAGTCTTCTTCTTGCCAGGGGCAGAATGAAGTTCAATGAAGATGAAATCTTCCATGCTTAGGTCATTAGGCAGCAGGTAGGTTTTAATCATCTCCTCCCTTCGGATTTGATGACCGAGGATAGCAATAGGATACTTACCCGTATCTTGAGAGGTGATGTAACGCATAGCTTTACCTTAGAAAATCAGATGAGAAGCTGCATAATACTCAATAGATGGCAGAATCTTCTCATACTGCTTAATTGCCATAGCATCGCCAGCAAGTGTCCAGGCTGCTTCACGAGTACGTGGCAGTTCCTTGTATTTACCGGTCTGGTCCTGGGCTACCAGGCATTCAGGTAAAGCATCACGTACATCCTGATAGGACATACAACCCCGAACCAGGCGATAAACAGTCTGGTTCACAAGGTGTACTTCCATAATCAGACGACTGGAGGCTTTCAGATACTTGTCCATCGAAGGCCATAGTTCTGGATTAAGCGTTAATCGTTCACCGTAGGTTGGAGGTCTGGAAGCATTAGAACGCTGATAGAACTCCCCTTGATAAAGGAATCCAGCCGATACATCAATACCATTGATACGGTCGTTCTTATCAATGATACCGTTTAACACACTATCAAGACGAACCAGTTCTGCTAAGAACAGGTGTTTGACTATATCACTACTATTGGCAACCTGACCAATAGTCGCTGAACCAATCTGAGGCATATATCCTCCCTTAGAAAGTTAGACCACCATACTTACTGGCAAGATTGCCATAGAACACTACTCGCTTACGTGCACGGGACACAGCGACATAAAGCAGACGGGCAACCATATCTGGTTGGCGACAGCTTGAGAGGTCATTTGCATCAATGAAGATTGTGTCGTAAGTAGAGCCTTGTGATTTATGAACAGTACATGCATGAGTAGCACGTAGGTCTGGAATGGTTTCTTTAAGACGGAAGTAAGGTTCCCAGTTCTTCTCTTTACCTAGCCACTTAACCAAACGGTTGAAGTATTCTGGGTCAGTAGGTACTGGAACTTCACTGACGATACCACCATAACCAAGGTCTAGAGTACTATCACGAACTTCCAGTTCCAGGTCACCTGTGACTGGAATCATGCGAGTACTGCTATCCTGGTCAATGAGTTTTACGTCTTGTTCAATAGACAGACGGTCTTCCACCCCTAAGCGAACGGCAGAGTTAGAGACTAGCTGTTCCCCAATGGAGTATTCACCTACGTAGCCATTGGCTTCACGAATATAGTTATTGTAATTAATAACCTGGTCATTTGTGTAAGCAACAATACGGCTATTGGTAGGTTGAGTGAAGTGACTGAGAACCAGTTTCTCCATCTCTTCCCCCTGTACCCAGTCAATAATGCCTGGAATACATTTAATAGGTAGGAAGCTTGTCTTACCATCTACCGTATCACGCAATTGCTGGTGCAATGCTTTGAGTTCCGGTGCATCGGTACGCATCTGTTCAGTCAAATAGTGTGTTGGGATATTACCTGCATACACTGGAGACTTATTCTCTTTAACAGGCAGAAGCTGGGAAGCATCACCTACGAATACCAGTTTGCACTGGTGAGTACCTTCACGAGCATATTTAAGTAACTGACGGTCAATCATGGATGCTTCGTCTACGAAGATAATCTTGTTCTTCTTAATAGTGAATGACTTAGACGGTACGACATTAGCCTCACCGGTCTTAAAGTCATTCTTAACAATCAATCCCTGGAAGGAATGATAGGTAGACGTTGGACGTCCAGTAGCCTGAGCCAGAACTTCAGCAGCTTTGTTCGTGGTCGCAGTCATAACAACTTCGTTATACAAGGGCTTGGTTCCCATAAGGGAGCAAGTTTCCATATATGCAGGCATAGTGTCATCAATGAGGTGCGACATCAGGAATGTCTTACCAGTACCTCCTGGGCCTGAAATTCCAAATTCGGTAGCATTAGGGTCGAGCAGGAAGTCGAAGAACTCCTTCGCAACCGCTTCTTGCCCCTTGTTCAGCGGGGCTTTGGTAGGTTTGGGAAACATTAAAATCTCCAGTAAAAAACCCTCCGTAGAGGGTTAGATGTAAGGGGTTAAATCCGGGGGAGTGTAGTCTTTCCCTTTCATAACTTTTTTATTCTCATTGAAGACAGGTTCTCCATCTTCAAACTTAGAATAGTTTGAGCGATTGACTTCAGCCAATGCTCCAGGGACATTCATCCCAAGGAAAGTACCGACGCCAGTTGCTGTAACAATCTGGTCTGCCAGTGAATCCAGCAGATCGGTACTAACGTCAATGCGATAGGCATCGTCATTACGTTTCATATGGTTGGCCAGATTTGTAATGGCATCCTGTGCACGTTGCAGTAATTCTGCATCGTAACTACCATTTGGATAAATGGTCTGAAGCATTTCTTCTACTTCTTCCAAATGGCAACCCATCTGGGTACTAATGTTCTTACTCGTCGGATTTGGCACTGCTTTTCGGAACCAGGCTTCCGTATTTGCCAGCGTACAAACGGATGAACTTGTCATGCTCACTCTCTTGGTTAAGGTGGCGATTATTATATGCCTCCAGAATCAAGTCTCTTACATATGAGCGAATCTCATAAGCTGGACCAACTTGTTCTGATAGCCAATCTGCCACATGGGTTGGTAATGGGCGTAGTACATTCTCCATGAACGTCCGACGTGTGTCGGCTGGTTCAATGTTTAAAGAACGCAATCGCAAAGTAACCGTAGTGGGGTGAACCCCCAACGTCTTAGCGATAGTTGCGAGGGACAGACCAACAGCATTCATACGAATGATGTCTTCATCAGTTGCTTTGCGATTACTTCTGAATACTTTAGACATAGCTTATTTCCTCTTCAAAGATAGCCTCACTTTATTATAAGTGAGGCTATTTGAACAGGCTAGGACTGGTTCTTATACCATTCCCCGAACTCTTTCATCGCATCTTCTAGAGACAAGCCTTCAAAGAATTGACCAAAGTGTCCGTTGTACTTCACACAAATCCTTGTAACGGTTTGCTTTAGGGGTGTGATTACTTTCCGTATATCCACCTTATCAATGCTAACCATTACTTAGTGGCCTTGACCAGCTTGGTAGCTAACATAGCTTCTTCTTCAGTCAGACCCATTGCAGTGAATGATTTTTTAACATGACGCTTATAGTCTTGCAGAGCATGGCCTTTCTGATAGTTAGAGTACGTCGTATCGTTAAGGATGCTACGCAGATTACCGGCGTGTGTTCCATTAATTGGTTTAGGGGCAGCTTTAACAGGTTTGCTTACCTTCACCGGTTTAGCTTTTGGTGCAGGAATGCGAGTACTACGGATAGTAGCAATAGCATCTACTATATCACTACCTACGTCGAATGCACCCCAAGGCTTACGAGCTTTACCACGCAGTTCTACCAGAAGGTCAGCAGCAGCTAACTTATCTTCTGGGGTTTTTGCAGTGAGGAACTCTTTAACCAGTTCCTGGATTTGTTCTTTCACAGTAGGAGCCTTCTTAATAACAGGTTTAAGGTCAGTAGCTTTCACTGGTTCAGCAGCTACAGCTTCATTTAGTGACTCTTCCATATTCAGTGCTTCTTTACTAGCAACTGTACGGAATTGTTCTACAGAACCAGACGTGAGATTGGTGTATTTGAGGTTAGTACCACGATGCCCACCAACCATAATAAGTGTGGTAGGTGAACTATGGTTACCAACGATGGCATCATTAAGCAACTTCTTACCTACTTCTGTCTTAGACAGGTAGATACCATTGTTAACGTTATTACGTTCCTCTTCCGGTAGTTCAGCAATAATATGATATGCAGATACACGCATCTTATTGGTGCTGTATTGAGGAACAGCAAATACGTCTTCAGGCGCTACTTTACCAAGGATAGTTACGTTACCACCGAAACTACGGATATAGCTCATGGATGCTACATGCAGACCATTAGAACAGTCCTGACGACGGTCAGGGTCTACCAGGTCTTCTCGTACCTGTACTTTACAACCTACCCATTGACGGATGTTGCCCGAGTGACAGTCAACGAATACACGTTTACCATCTTCCGTACCTCTGAACTTAAGACGTTTCAGGAACAGAATTGAACCATCATCAGCGATAGGCAGTTCAGCAGTTTCCATGAACTTCATCAGGTCTTCTACTGAGTGCAAACGGTCTTTAATAACCGGAGCCAGACGCTCAAGGAATTTAGTAAATCCCTTGTAGTCTTTCAGCTTGGCAGACTGACGCAAGTGACGTTGCAGGTTCTCAACCCCGGGGATAACCCCATCGTTGGTAACAGCAACGACCACCTCATCTTCCTTCACATCGGTGTGGAAGTTAGCATCATCGGTGCTAATAGCACCTAATGCAGCTAACTTTTCAGAAGCAGCAGCCAGCTTATCCTGGTTCGTAACTTTAACCTCTTCTATGTAAGGCAGAGGAGTTTCATTCCGACTGGTAAATACAATGTGTACTCCTTTGATGTGCTTGGCTTGTTTAGCAAACTCACGCATTTCATCATCGGATACCGCACGAATTGCAATAGGCCATTCCTGTGCAAGAGTACGGTTGGTATGTTTATAACCCCAACACAGTACGTCGTTAATAAAGCGAACCAGTGCGGGATGGTCATGGTCCTTATCCCAGCCAGTAACCCACATCAAGTTGTCACGTTTGTCGTAGAAACCGTCAGATACTGTTACTTCTGGTTCATTAGCCTGTACAGCCAGGAAGGTATCCATAGCTTTAGACACCAGTGTCTTAGTAGGATTGCCTAGATTAATATCTGAGACGATACGTGCAGGTGGAACGCCTGTACCATCCTGGAAGAACTCTTTGAGTTTAGCTTTAGCTACCTTGAAGAAACGGACAAATCCGTTAGTGTTCTTCTCTGCTTCCAGGTACTCAGTACGCAGGTTTACTTCTGGTGCAATGTTTACTTCTATTAGGTCTTTGGTGGTTCCCAGACCTTTGGTTTGTGCTTCAGATACAATACGAGCAACCCGTGGGTCGCTCTGAGGATATACAACCGTGGAGCCATCGGGTTTCCACAGTGTCAGGTTACGACTGTCAACTGCCAGTGCGATGATAGAAATCAGTTCGATTTTCATCAGATTAGTTACCTTTCAGTTTATTTAGACGATTACGGTAGAGGGACTTAAACCCAGGAATATCCTCTGGATTTTTCTTGAGATGCTTAACTAAACTACCTAAGTCCAGACTTTGTAGGATGTCATCTTTATTCCAGCTATAACTAAATAACCCCTTGTACTGATTAAGTATTTCAAAGTATTTATGATTACGTGGATTAACCATCATCGTATATGGCTCTAACTCGTCTACTGACTTAATACAACCCATTTCAACAAGTTTTTCCTTGTTGTTATGTGGTCGATTTCTTAGGAAGTCATATGCCCATTCATACTCTGGTTTAAAAATCAGATTCTGTAATGGTTTGAAGGTTAGACCCAGTATGTCGAGGATTTCCCAGTATTCCCTGTCATCCAGTCCTACGTATTCCAGAATACCAATACGGTGTTCAGTGACATACTTCTTAAATCCCTTACTGGTAATAACAGACATCAGTTCTCTAAAACGAACATCGTCAATGTGGATAGCACCACGTCGTTTAGCCTTGTTAGCTTCGATTTGATTGCGACAGACAACAGTCTCTGCTTTCATCTCATCAGATAACTCATACCATTTCCACATGGTTCCAATTCGAGCAGTTGCTGGACTACCAGCACCAACCTGATTAGCCAGTACATAGTACTTAGGCTGTCCTACCTCAACGAAACCGTATTTTTCATGGCGACTTGGGTCAGCAAATTCCTTCTGAATATACGGCTTGGGTTCCCAATCTCCATTTTTATTCCGTACCTGGGTAGCACCAAGAACTGCATTCAATGAAACCAGTGCATTAGTTTTACCTCCTGCTTTGGTTTTATTGGTAGCTATTGTCTTAGCCCGTTTCTCGGCAGCTATCTTAGCCTGTTCTCTGCGGTAGTTAGTTGGTTTGTCCCACTCATTATATTGAGAAAGGTCAATTACCCGATAACCCATAGCAGTGAACTTAGCTACAGCTTTCTCTGCTGCACCCTTCTTAGGACCAACGACATGAACAAAAGCTGTACGCTCCAGGTCACCTCGATTGTATTCAGGGAAGTACGAGAAAGAGTCTGCACAATCAGATAAACGTCTGGTAACTACAACATTTTTGGTGGTGAATATGCCAATACTCTGGTGGGAGGTATGGTACAACTTAAAGTAGTCTGTAAGTTTACCTTTCACCAGGTCAACACTGTTACCCTGGTTCACTATGTAACCAGACCACTTAATACCAGTAGCTTTTAAACCAGCAAGCTGTGGTAAGTGTAGATGACGATATACTAATTCCTGGAACGGGGAGTATGTACCTTCTTCACGAGTATCCTTAAGAGCACGCATAGCCTTACCATACAGCTTCTTAAGACCTGCATATTCAGGGCGAGCTAACAATGCTTTATTGGATAGATTACGCCAGTGCTTGATGTGATGCTTACGTTGCTTAGCCCACAAACTAGAGGACATATAGCGTTGAACAATTGGGTCTGTAACAGCAAGTAGGAAAGATGGGTATTCCCAAAAGCGAGTAGAGGATTTGGAGGCGTATTCCTCAACCTGCTTAATAGCTTCAGGAATCTTAGCCTTAATCTCTTTCTCCATACGGTCTACTAAATCTACACACAAAGTAGTAATACCATCGTCGGTTAATTTCTGGTTAGACAGAGTTTCTCGACTAGGAGCAATAGCTAAGGTGTCTGGTGCAGCCTGAACTACTAAATTAGAAGCACCAATGATATTCATAAAGTTAAGAATAAGACCTACAGCTTCTTCACTAGCTGGGCTAGGTACTATTGGGTACATTACGTTACCGTAGCGAACGTATATGTTACTGCTACCCATATAGTTTTGATACCAGCTATCAGACATATCATATGAACCAGGTTCAAATGACATACCCAGCGTACTCAGAAGAGTATAGTCACCTTGTTGAATACTATTACCTGATTCTGTTTTAACTAGTTTAGGAATACTCAGCTCAGCTTTAATCTCACCATTAAATACGATTGATGTGATGTAATGCACGAAGGTATTTACATCATGCTTACCTAACTGGAATTTAACTTCCAGGCCAGATTCCTCAGTGGTAATACCAGTAACAATGGGAACAATACACGGTTTACCGTCGTTCTCAATCGCAGCCTTAGCTACGTTGTATACCGACATCTTCCCCTGGTTCCATGAAGTAACCTGGAAGCTATCTGTATAAGCGAATGGGGATTTACATCCCAGACCAAAGCCACCAGTAGCACTACTGTTGGACTTCTTAGTAGATGCACCATAGACGCCATAAATGGAACCAATGAGTTTATCCGGGATACCGTTACCGTAGTCACGGAAGGTAATAAAGTTGTCTGTATCAATGGTGATACGGATAGGTGTATCAGTCTTACCTGCTTCAATATGAGCATCCCAACTGTTACAGATAGTCTCACGAACTACTGCCAGTGTAGGATTGTTATACAAGGAAGTACTTAATACATGGAAGAATGCCGGGTCATCAGAGATGCCAAAGGCAATTGTTTCTTTGCCACCCAGTGTCGCTGAGGTAGCTACTTCATTGGTATCTGCAACTAACATTTATTTACTCTCCAGATTAAATGTTGCTTCTTGGTTATAACTATTAAGAATCTAATGCTGATTTACAGGCTTCAAAAATCTCTTTACGCAATTCCCGTTCTTTTTCCGGTTCCTCATGGGGACTGTAACCAAAAGGACTGTTTTGCATAAAACCAGCCAGAATTAGTAAATCTTCCTCAGATAGACCATCAATAGTGATGGAGTATTGGTTTTTGCTTTTTACTGTAGCGTTAGCCATTTCGTTTCTCCGCCATTGCTTGTAGTACAAATACTACAGTGTCTGAAATTTGGTCATCGGTTGGTTCAACTAATTGACCATTCTCGTCATACATTTCTTTCAGAAGTGCATTCAGTTCAGACATGCCAGCCAGTACCATTTCCTTACTCGGCTCCAGCCATAACTTGCGTTCCTCTGCTAGTGCAGCAATGCACATACATAGAGAGGCAATGTTTGCTGGGCAAGCAGCAATATCACCAGTTACTGCAATTTCACTAAGTGGGACAGCTTTACCGGTTTTACTATGAATTACTTCAGGGTTAATCATGAATTTGCTCCAGGTTATGGGCAGGAATAGGGAAGCATGGATAGTCACCGGTAGGATCCAGTGTTACTGATACATGCAGTGTATTGGTCATTTGGGTTAACATCTGAGCAGCATTGAAATCATCCTGGATACAGGCATATACAATGTCACCCTTCTCACCCTCACACATTACGGGTGTGTCTTTGATGCGGTATTTAGCAGGCATATGCCCTCCTAAAAGAGTTAATTGAAACCAAAAAAAGACCTCCCGAAGGAGGTCTTGGGTTTACTTACTATTTCCACCAAAGAAGTGTATCACACGTTTCTTTGCTTCATCCTGCTCACGAATTGCTTCATGGTCACGAGTAAAATAGTAAACGCACCATAATCCAATCTCACTAACAAAGAACAAAATACTAGCTCGAATGAACTGCATATCTGTTTCTACTACAAAGGCAACTTTGTATGCGTAGGTAAGTGTTAATAGGGTACTAATTAGCATTGCGTACAGAGCTAGTTTTTTCATTCAGTAATAGTCTCACCAGGAATTAACTTACGGAATTGGATAAAATGGAGCAGGTTACCTGAGTACAGATTTCCTTCTTTATCCATGGATGTAACACCTTGTTCCCATGTAACTGGGTTCATGTTATTCACGTACTTCTCACCAAGGTTCATGGGCGTAGCTTGGTGCTCCGTTGGTGAAGCATGAATAGGTTGGTTTTCTACTAACTTAGCAAATAAGCCAAGGTCTTCTTCGATAGTAGATGGGCGTCCTTCAAAGTTGTTATAGGAAGCACGAGCACAGCGTGCAGCACTTACTTTGAGAAGTAGTCCATGCACTTCTGAATCACTTGGTTCATCACGTGTAATTCGATTGCGTTTGCAGAAATTGTAAGCCCCAACACGGTCAATATGAGCAATATATGGCAGATGCCATTGCCCATATAGTAATACTCTCGGTGTGCTTTCTTCCTGTGCCCTACGCATTGCTTGAGCCAGTTTACGAATCTCTGGTTGTGCATCTTTGTGGTCACGCAATCCATAGAAGTTAGCCCAGCTAGTTGAAGTTACCACTACACGGATATGTGTGAATGGTTCCAGAATACGGTTAACAATTTGCTTATGTACTTGCCCACGACGAAGGATTTCAGCATAGATAGCTGCACTTGTGGCAGCTTGTTGCCATGCAAATGTAGCGTCTACAATCTCCAAAGGAGTGAGTTCTTCCTCTGCTTGCATGCCTTTCTGGTTCTTACCCCAGTGACTTGGCATCACTGGTTCATTACGAACCTGTTCGATGAACTTAGCAGTGGGGATAGCACGACTGCTTGAAGCATTACGGTTGAATACACGGTGAGTCATAAACTCACTGTGAATGAATCGGGGATAAACCAATTCAAAAGTTGTGATACGGGTTCCTGTTTCTGGATGAACGGAATCTGCAATTACTGATGCCTTAATCATTAGAATGACCTTAGATAGTTGGTGATACCACTTCTCGTCTCTGTGATTCTCTTAACCTGAACGTATACCAGTTTAAACTCACTACGAGGTAGTTCCTGTAATACTGCTACACCTTCAGTAAGGGCCATAGAACACGCTACAGCGGTTTCTTCTTTAAAGGAGTACAAGTCTTCATACATGAGAGCTTCGTACTCTTTACGGAGCATACAGAGAGCATTTCTTGCCTTATCACTTACTTCTTGTGAACCAGCAGTCATAGCTAAACTGTATATGATAAAAACTTGTTCAAAAACAAAGCTCAGTAATCTATCAGGATTATTAGTCCCTATGAATAGTTTTGCTGTATAGGAGCGAGCTTTACGGTTGAGCTCATACTCATCCTCTATGCCTTTATTATAAAGAACAGGATTTCGTTCCCTTTTTCTTAGGAATGGGATACGCATTAGTATTTACTACCTCTTCTATACCAAGGATAGTGATGGGTAGTGCTCTTACCTTTGAACACATCCTTAGTACGGGGATTCTTTTGTATTTGAGCCAAGTAAAGTTGTGTATCGTCTCCACATGGGTTAAGCCAGAACTTATCTATGATTCGGTCTACCTTAGACTTCAAATGTGGTTCTGGGGAAATGTAAGTTTCAACAAATACCTGTCTACCTGTCCAACCATTAGCCAATGTTTGTTTCATCTTGGAGAGCGTATTCTCCAGGTTCATTAAATCAAACTTAGAAACAGTAACATCTACTGAGTCATGGATTCCTGCGTGTGCAATTAGCCTTTCTTCCAGCTTACTAAAGTCCAAATCATGTAGGACTGATTTACCTCGACTATTTTGAAACATAACAGTACCTGTAATTAAAAAAGCCCACGGGTTAGGTGGGCTTGGGTTAGGAGATGGATAAGCAATGAGCTGGAAGCAACTTCCAGTAATAGCCTCATGAGACTATTACGATTAGTTACTCTGTTTTACTGCCACCATTGGTTTGAACAACAGTTACGTTTGTAACCTGGTTCTGACCTTTGTTGGACAGTGACCAAATCAGTGCTACTACCCAGAATACTAATGACCAGCCTAATACAATATTGAGTACACCAATGCCCCACTTGGAGGCATGGCCTCGTGCAAAAGCAATGATAGTAGGGATAAGGTATACAGCTAATACAAATAACAGTACAAGGATTGCTGCTAAAGATTCCATGATGGTTCCTATATGAGGTTAAGTTAGTTTCTTCACAAATAGCCCAACTATGCTGGGCTATTCAGGCAGCTACTTACTCTGCTTCTGAAGCAGCAGTCAAAGCTTTACGAATGTAACCACGTACTGAACGATAGCTTTCTTTCACAGATACTGAACGACCATCAATTAGATGGATTACAGCACCGACTGATGTTTCATCTACGTCTACTACGTTAGTTGCAACAATAGTTTTACGCACGGTACTGCCAACAGGAGTTACTTGAAATACTGACATGTTGTTTCCTTAATTAAGCTGGATAGCCTTTTATTTTGAAGGTCTAGCAGCTACTGGTTGGTTTTCCTGGTTCTGATACTTGCCATTGTAATTAGCAGGTTCCTGAACCAGATGAAATAATACTTGAGCTATCCCAGCACCAGCCGGGATATGCAATTTCTTGCGACCATGATAGACCAGTTCGAGGGTAAGATACCCTTTCCATCCAGGTTCTATTACGGTATTGAACACTGATAATGCACGTCTTGCCCAGGTAGACTTATCGTGAACGATAGCTACACAGGACGGAGACATGTTGAACTTCTCAATTGCTGAAGCCAACGTGAATTTACCGAAATGGCGTGATACTTGATTTCCATCAACGACTTTCACCATTGGAATCAACCCAAATAAGCGATAGAAGGTAATATCTTGTTTGATACGAATATCATAACCAGCTTCACCCAGTCCATAGCTTACACCGTGTTCAGATACCTTACGGTCCGGGACATCCAGCAACTGAGATGAACGGTATAGAGAATTGCCATTAACAACCATTATTTCATTCCTTTAGGGATATGAACTACCTCCCCAAAAGGTACGGTAGCATTGGGATTATTCAGAACACACCAGATGATTGGGATATCAAAAGGCAATTTTTCCATTGGGCGAACATACATATCGGAGAATATTATTGCAGCGGTTGGCTTATTCTTAATAATCCATTCGCGTACTGGTTCCAGGTTTGTACCACCACGACCGGTAATCTTAATCTCTTCAAAAGTATCTTCTTCAGTGATGTCTATCTCTTCTTGGATAATATCGTCGAAGGTAATTAGGGACATTTTCTTAGGATTGAACTGGCTCTTAACGTAGGCAACCTCTGAGTTAAAACGCAGAGAGTCAGCACTACTAATAGAACCAGATACATCCTCAAAGTAAGCTAAGTGTCGTAAACGTCCTTCATCATCTTCCAGGGAAGGTAGATAGATGTCAGTGTAACGACGGTTAGGTCTGGCCCACGTATAGTGTGTATCATCAATGTCTGTAAAGAAGTTCATCAGAACTTCCTGCCAGGGAACCACTGGTTTAAGGAATTGGGTAATAACCTCTTCCATACGTCCAGCACCTTTACCAGGCATTGTTCCACCAGCCATCTTCTGGCTCTGCATTGCACGTACTACGTTGTTGACGACAGCACCCTGGGACTGCCCCGAAGAGGGGGATTTCATGTCGCCAGCAAGACCTGCTCCAGCACCCCCTGACGGCTTCTGCCTTTTCTGAGGGTTCTTCATCAGATCATCGTAGATGTCTTCTTCGACCCATCCTTTATATTGAGGGTCTTTGCAAATACCTTCGTTGATACCAGTGAACTTGTAACCATCTTCTTCTAACTGAAGGTTAATGAAGTGGTCACAAGCCTGGTTCCAGACTTCTGGGTCACGGCTTCCACGGCGAATGTCATGTAGATATGCCACATGCCATAATTCGTGCATTAATACTGTTTCTCTTGCATCTGGACACATCCAGATAAAGAAATCAGGATTGAAATGGAGTTCTATCCCATCAGTACATGCAGTGGGGCAACCCTCACGTTTCCATGAGAATTTAAGACTACACAGCAATGAACCAAAGAACGCAGCAGACTTGCCCAGAAAGGCTTGGGCCTGAATACGGTCATACTCACGCATGAGTTGTTCATCACTAAGTGTGTGCTGAGGAAATTGGTTCATGTTGTGATTATCCGTGAATGTAACGAGAGATATTAGCAGCAGCCTTACGCCATTCAGGGGTAGCCTGAAGCTCTGGTAATGCTCTACCTACTGTACGGAAGTACAGAATCTTATGAGTGAATGTTTTAAAACGTTCAATATACTGAAGAACATCAGCGAAGTTTTCCTCAGTAGTTTTATTAGCCAGGTGGTTAACAGTAGCCCAACACAGATTGTTATCTTCCGGTAGTGCACAGCCCAGTGGGTCTTTGACTACTTTCTCAATCGTAATGATACGATTATACACCTGGGTAAACTGAACAAATTCTGTAGCCTTACCAGCAGTAACATGACCTGCATAGTAGATAGAATCTTCATCAGGAAGAGCACCTTCTGACTGGTTCTTAAGGTCTTTATTAACAAAGTCCCATGTACGAGGACAACAGAACGTTTTGTTCTTATGGGCTGGGTCAAAATCATGCAGGTAACCTGGGTTAGCATGTAAGAATGCAACCAGACGTTCATCCCATTGCTGAGGAATCATTACATCTTCAACAAAGATGTCGAAGTTAAGTTCCATTTCAAAGTGAACCACACGAGATTGCATTGCAGTGCCTAGTGGGTTAACGATGGCACGGTCAGTAGCTTTATTACCTGCACAGACAATCATCACATTAGGATGAAGTTTTTTCTGACCAGTCATACGGTCGAGAATCAGTTTGTATGCAGCAGCTACTACTTCTTTCTTAGCTGAGTTGAATTCGTCGAGGAACAAAATCCACCCGTTATAACCATCTGGTACTTTATCCCCCTCAATAGGGAATAAGTCAGCGAATGGGATAAACTCTGCACGGTCACCATTACGGAATGGTAAGCCAGACAGGTCTTCCGGGGCAGAAGTAGACAGACGGTGGTCTATCAGCTTCATACCAAATTCTTCTGCAATAGAACGAATAATTGCAGATTTACCCATGCCTGGTGATGAAGTCAGGAACGGTACGTTACCTGCTTTCAGGGCACGGATAATAAAGTTACGGGCTTGACGTGAATTACATACAGTCAAGGAGTCAATGCTTGCCATTTACTTACTCTCCTAAAGCTAATGGAATTACTGATTAAGATTTAGTGCAGGGGTATGCCTTGTGTACTGAGTACACAACAATTTGAGATGTATTCTTCAATTTGAGGATTGCAGAGTCATAAATAACTATTTTGGCAATCTTAGGTAGAATGTCTGAATACTTCATACCATCTGGAACACAGTTATTAGTGTTCTCAATGTAGGCAATCATACTACCCATGAAGAATCCTTGCCCGAACTCATCATGTGTGTTGTCCAGGTAAGCCTGAGCACCTTCAAGAATTGACTCTGGTTTGACTGCCTGTGCATTTGGAACCAAAGCTATCAGTGCACCTACGGCAATACCTTTAAGTAAAGTTTTCATTTAGTTACCTTTTAATTGGTTGAGTTGGAGTACACCGATAGGGGTTAATGACCACCCAAGACCAGTATTGAACTGTACTAAGCCCAGCTTCTTAAGAGACTGTGCGGTTTTGTTATTACGGTTGCTGGTGGCAGAGCCACCTTGAACCATACGAAGGAAGATTGCTTGGGACTGGGTTAATTTCACTCATCTTCTCCTTCATCGGGTAACGGTGATAAATCTACACCTAAATGCTTCAGGCGTTTCTCTAAGTCATCTACCTTATTTTGATAAAATGACAGCAGTTCAGGAAGTATTCTTGTACGAGCTTGTGGTCCTAAATCCGTATCGTAGAAGGATACTTTCACCATATGTGGAGCTTTTTTCAAACTAGCTAATTGCTGTCGGTTGTCGTTGTATTCTTCATACAATTTTTCAACCAAATGTAGATTATGAATATTCATTTTTTCTCCGGTACGAACTGCATTACACAGCTTTGATTACGAGGGATATTAAGTTCACATTCATGCTTGAGGGTTTGAGTTACAGAGTTTGGGGTAGAACCAAAGTAGGTATTAGAAATAGCTACAAATCCTGCACCTATTAAACCACCCAGTAAGAATGAGAAGAATGCAATCTCTTTATACATTTCCCGGCTCCAGATGTAGAAAACCCCAGTCAATGCTGGGGTTTATCTATCAGTTTATACTTTATAGGCCGTGGGGTCGGCATAGACTACCCGAACCAAAGGAACGATGTCCAAGTCGGCCCAGGATTAGATTGCTTACTTCAGCAGCAGCACGACTGAATGCTTTAAAGTCAAAGACTACGATACCAAATAGTGGGGCTGCAATAGCAGCTACCATGACCGGTGTTAGGTCAATCAATGACATACCCAGGATTACGTGGGCAGCATAAGCAATAAGGCCCGTAACAGCACTACAACCGAACCCAATAGCAATTTTACGCATAGTTACCTTCTTAGTTAGTAAGTTGATGTATATTCATATAACAGACAAACAATAGTCAAAAAAAGACCTCCCTTCAATAGGGAGGTCAATAGATATCAAAGGAATGTTATGGGTTTTATCAACCCAAATAAAGCAATCAGGATTGCGTAGCAAGCCAATCTAGATATTCTTCTGGGTCATCGAAGTATTCATTATCATCTTCATAGAACCAGTCAACCCAACGGTCTTCTAGTTCCATATCGACTAGATCTTGGTCAGTGAGGGACTCATCCCACATCTCAATACCGTTAGCATTAGCATAATCGCCTTTGACATTGTTCTCATACTGGAATAGATCATAGTTCGCTAATGCATTTTTAATTTTAACAGCTTCTTGAAGATTATCTGTCTCTATATGAAATGCCTTCATTGGCACTTGAGGAATGTGCCATACACGTAATTTTTGTGTCATTTTTACTCTCCTATAAATACAAGAAAGCCCTCACAAGGAGGGCTATAACCAAATAAAGGCTATTCTTATTCTGCAACAGTAATAGCGATGGTTACATCTACCTTACCGTTGGTAACTACTACAGAAGTAGCTTCACCAGCAGCTACTGGTTTAACTGTTAATACGTTACCAGCAATGGTAGCTGTAGCACGGGCAGATTCTGGAGCAGTCTTGATAGACAAAGCACCAGAAGAAGAACCAACAGGCATAGCAGCAATTGTTACGGTCTTACCATTAGTAGTATCGGCAGCAACAGACAGAGCCAGTGAAGCAGGAGTAGCTACCAGGGAGCTTGCTTCGTAGTAGCCTACAGCCAGCAGCGACTCATCTTCTACAGTGGTTCCATTAGCATCAGTAACAATCACTTTATAAGCACCAGCAGAAGCAGCTGTTACATCATTAAGAGTCAGAGTTGCAGTAGCAGCAGAAGGGTTAGTACTGGAACTAATATCAGTGAATACTGCACCAGCGGTATTAGCTTTGAATTGCCATTTATAAGTAAATGGTGCTTTACCACCTGCTACATCAACATGCCAGTTAATGACTTCACCTTCGATAGCAGAGACTACACGAGGCAGTTTGGTAGCAATAGTTAGTCGTGGGGTAGCTTTCATATCAATAGAGATAGACTGCATATCCACAATGTTGTTAGGCCAGAAGCCTGCTTTACTAGGGTCTTTAGCAGAGCGTTTATACAGCAGATCACGAACACCGTGATAGATAACTAAGCTATCAGGGTAAGTGGCATCTGGATGTACAAAAGTACCTACTTCTACGGAACCACCTGGGATAGAACCACTGGCATCCAGTACAGTTGCAACATTAGTGGTTTTGTTAAAACCTACTTTCAAAGTTGGCATATCAATTTCCTCATAAGTAAATAGCAGGATTAGTATACATGATGAATAAAAATAAAAACCCTCCAAAAGGAGGGTTAGTTGTTTACACAGTAGATAGCAAAAGCTATCCATCCTGCCATTACAAAGCATCCAAGTGAGTATGCCCCATAGTAGCAGTAAGCAAACTTAGACTTGTGGGCACTAACTATCATAGCCAGAACCAGTACAGATAAAACTATCAGTATTAGCTGAGAGATTACTTCAAAATTGATAAGCATAGTTGCTACCTCCAAAGAAAAAATAAGCCTCACTCCCGAAGGAATGAGGCTAGTTTATTAACTTAATGCATAGTCTGTTTCAAGGATGTCCTGCCAGAGGCTGTCATCCAGCTTACCAGCAGAGAACTCTTGTCCCAGTACCTGAGACAGGATGAAGCCCAATAAGTCACTCTTAGCAATGTCAGACAGAATCTGATTGTATTGACGACGCAGGTCATTACCGTAGTTAGGATGGCAACGGAAGCAGTCATGTACGGTCATTACAGGGAATGGTTTCTTAGGCATGGTATTGAGCATAGCCATGATTACATCTGTATCTACCAATGCAATAGTTTCTGAGTCCAGATAATCAAAGATACGGGTAGATAGGAAGCCTGATTTCTCATAATTAGCCCACAATGTATTAACCATCTCATAGTTATTATCAGAACCTACCGTGTAGTCACCAGTTCCCTCACAAAGAGCCTTAACATAGCTCACCTGGCTCATGTCGAAGTTACAACGACGCAGCATCTCACGTACTACCATTCCATCAATAGAGTGAGTGATGTTAGCAGAGAGCATACGGGTCTTCTCTTCAGTACCCTGAACCATACGAGTAATGTCGAATGGCTTACCTAAGAAGTTAACAGTCTGTACTTCAGGAACCATGACTTTAATGACAGCATGGAAGTTGTCAGGAAGTACCCATACGTAACGGTTAGCATCAGGATTACCACATTGCAGTAAGAACTTGTTAAGTGCCCAAGGACCACTAGCAACAGTTTCCATTACATTCTCAAAGGTCTTGAGACGAATACCTTCACCGAATACTTCTTTAGGTTTAGCTTCTGAGCCATAGAATGCAGTCATAACTGCCTGCTTAGTATCACTACGTTTAATACGGGATGCTTCACCAAGGATGTCCAGCATCTTGTGATAGATAACTGTATAAGCATCACGACGTAATGGCTTACCATTCTCACCCATGTAGTTAACTACATTACACAGTTCAGCAGCAGAACGGTCACCAGTAAGGCAAGCCAGTAACTGCAAGCCAGATGATGTAGCATCCAGAGCTACGGCATACCCGATAGGCTTACCTGCTTTCATATCTTTCCATGCGTTTACACCTGCAAAGAACAGTGCAGAATCTTCAGCTTCGTCTACCAGATTAAGCAGGTTAGCTTCGTTCTCATCGAACCAGGCAATACGCTCATCCCATGTCTTCTTATCTAAGCCATATGAGTTCGCAATATCTACTTTCAGGTATTCACGAGCGGTTAACAGTTGCATTTTATGTTCCTTTTGCTTCTTGGCTCCACACTATGGAGAGCCTGCTTATTGGATTTATTTACGTTTACGTTTAGCTTCAGCTTCACGTTTGAGAGCTTCGTTGATACGTTTTAACACTAGTTCTCTGTGAGCATAGAAGTCAGCTACTGCACGATGATTAATCATTATTTACTAGCTCCTTATCAGCGAACTCCAACACAGCTTTGTTGTAACTGGTTCCCTGATAGTTGATGTGGTATCCACAAGCATATGTACGCCCACGTTTGTCATACTTGTGAGCCAGAGAGAAGTTATTACCTTCTTTGGTCACTAGCTCCATTACTTCTTTAGCTGTACGGCTGTACTTCTCAAAGGCTTTAACACGCTTCTCATAGTCCTGACGGGTTTCACCTTCTTTGGGTTTATCCATGTTAGGACGAGAGTCTTTTACATAGTTAGCAACGTCCCAGTTAATGCTGAGACGTTGATTGTTCATGCGGTTGATGTGGTCAAGACAGACATCCATCCCATGATGGTTCTTCTTGAGGATGATACTTCCCTTGCTCTCGTAGTAACCTGTATCACGGTTACACAGAACAGGCTTAGGAGCACTTACGATAGGTAATGGGTACTGGAATGCTTCCAGTTCCATCTGAACATCTTCACTAATCTCATAGATAACACCGAACTTGTCGATGGTAGGGTCATAGTTGAAGCAGTCATTCTCTGCCATCTTATACAGACAGTCAGCGATATACTGAGCATCATCTGAGTGACTCATGAGAGATCCAATCATAGTTTGGATGTCAGCACGTTTATGTAGGGCAATCTGCACCATTGCATCAATGAGCAGCTTATAATCAATTTCCAAATAGGCAGCGAATGCCTTAAAGTCAATCTCTTCGGAGTCCTCGAATTCCTTCCTCATACGAGGCAAGAGCTGATTTTTATTGAATAGTTTTTCGAGTTGCTTCTGATGTTCAATGGATGAGTACATCGCTTATTCTCCTAAATGTGATTAGTAACCAAAAGCTGCGGAGCAGCTATTACCTAACGCTTAGTCCAAAAGGTAATACGAATACTATTTTCATTACCGATGTAGTCGATGCGTACATGCAGACCATTACCATTAAACTCATTACTTTTCTTCTGATAAGGCCATACTAGGCTACGCATAGGTATCTTAACTAAACCAGATATGTGACCCAGCTTAGTACGGCTCTTTAATTCGTTCTGTAATGCACAATAGATGTCGTGCCGTGTAAGTGCTCTGGCTCTGACTTGAGCAGACCACAGTTCTTCATACGTCATGATAGTATCCCCGGTGTAAGCTAGACAATGTTTCTACCTATAGACTTTAATACTATTAAATAAGTTAGTGACTCCATTTATTGGTCTACTCTCATTGAAATCCAATTGTATAATTTACGCTTTGCATACTCTGCATTAGCTTCAATTATTTCTCTGTCTTCTGGATCTTGAGAACCAGACCAAGATAGAGCAACTTGTGCAGCTACATGTTTACGTATTAAGGACTGTAATTGACTGCGCTCTTTTTTAGTCATGATATGGTTCCCCAATAGTTGTAAGCATCACCTAAGTGTTTACGCCATGCTTCGGGTAACAGTACGTTGCCAGTTACATTAATGAATTGGTATGGGTCCAAATAGTCATTACTCATAACTTTGAAATCCCACTGTGGATTAGAAGATGCATAGGCAATAAAGCCTTCAATAAAGCCATAGATAGCACCTTCTTTAATTCGGTTACCATTACCATCCTTTACTGGAATGGCAAAGCTATTGCCGTAATGACCATAGGCCATACCCCAGCGAGCACCGTGTTTCTTATAGGCTAACTTGGCAGCAGCATTGGTATGCTGCCCTAGTGTATTGGTAGTGAATACTAAGATTTCTTTCACATTAATCCCCTTACTTCTTTGTAGAATTTAACAGCGTCTTCCTGAGTTTCAGGATTAACGTCATATACACAATCAAGAGCTTGTTCGTGTTCTTTCTGTTCCTTCTTGGTTCTACAATGACCACATTTACCATCCCATTGGGATACATGGCCTTTACCACATTTGCATTGTTTACCCATTAGGATTCTCCACAAAATAGTTATACATAGCTTTTACTAGCTTCTCTTTAATAACCTCGCCATGACATGGTTTTGGATAACAGAAGCACTGTAAGGCTAATCCTTTCTCGTCAATGGCTTTATTACCAAGACGATTAAGTTCATTCAGCACAACTGGATTCTTTCTCATGATTTGTTCATTAAGCCATACTCGATATTTGGCTATAACCTGTTCTCTTGAACCGTCTTTACCAATGATGAATGGATTGCCTAATGGTGAACCACGTCCAATGTACTCACCGGATTTACCGTGATGTTTATTAACAATAATAATTGGACGTGCAGATACACCTAACAAAGCATTGGTGTCATCACCTAATGTAATAGTCTTCATTTGTTACTCTCTCTGAATGATGTCATATCAAATAAAGTAGCACTATTTAGTATAGTACCAGCTCTTCTCTTTGACCTTTCTGCGGCAACATCTAGTCTATTGGCACTGCATTGAATTACTACTACATAATCCCTGCCCTCATGTTTAAACTTGAGTTCTTTTTTAACAGAGGTATTACGTGTCTTTTTAGTATTCATGGTTTCAGTACCTGGAATGGGAACACAGGACGTTTACTACGCCACTGGTTCATAGCTAATTCACTAGTTTCAGAACCATCATGTAAGTCATAAATAAATGAGATTACATAATCTGGTTCTTCCGGGAAGTTCTCTGTAGAGAATGGTAGACCTGATTCCTTAAGGATAGGAACCAGTGGAGACTCAGCATTACAGTACAGAGTAAACTCTTCATTGAATGCTTGGCTTGTCTGAGATACATAATCAATATTACGCATCATCTTATCTACATCAGTGAATGTAGAATCATGAACTACTAGAATAGTTTTCATACCTTTCTCAATGTCCCATAAATGTTATTATCGACAATACACAAATCACAGAAACCAATCTCTTCTTGTCTCCCAGAGGATACCCAGATATTGTTTTCTGTTAGCTTAGGCTTCTTAGAGAATCCTATTAATGAGGTATTAGCACTCTTATATTGACGAGGTAATAATGCTATATACTTAACCCAATGAGGCACTTGAATAGTATGTTTCATATATTCCACAGTCTTACCTGTAGGATATGTAATAATCATTTAGTACCTCACAACGTATACAGGTTTATTAAGCTTATTCATGATATCAATCATGTGCTTGGTTCCTTTGGAATTACCATCCCAGAAGCATACAGCAGCATCTGCAAATTCACCCATTTCTTTATTCCTACGGAATCCAGCAGACTTACCATAGGTATCCCATTCGGCAGGGAATAAATGTATCTGCATATTTGCAGATTTCCATAGACGGAAAGCTAATATATCTGCTCCGCGAGCCATGCCACATACTAATTCAGGGCATTCAGGTATATTCCCTGAATTTACTAACTTCTGTAGTTCCTCAATCATACGATTGGTATTTACGAAGTCTCTACTGCCAGCCACAATCAGTTTCATTTTTGATACCCTTGTATATAGTTAATACGACGAATACGCTGAGTAGATGCCTTAACAACCATCTGTTGATTTTCTTCTTTATACTGATTAGTCAATATCTTATCCCATTCTTTTTGGTTCCGTCGTTTCTGTAGGATACGACTACACTTCTTATGATTAGCGACTCCTCTTCCTTTATTGCAAATTGGGCAAATACCATAATTAGTGCTAAACAACATTTTGCTTACTCCTTAGTAATGTGATTGGCAGTATAGAAGTCATTAAGCTGTGACATGCATATATCAGCATACCCGGATTTACCTGTTGCTTTATTAACCCATTTGTCAAAGCATTCATCGTAGCCTGGTGTAGCAATCTTCACCCATGTACTGGTTCCAAAAATTGTTTTCTTCTCTACTTCTGCACCTATACCACGTTTATTATCTGCAAAGCGTATTACTTTATATTTAGCCACTTAATGCCTCCAGTAATATTTTACGAATAACATTCACATCAGATTCAGTACCAATTAAACCTACAGGTTTACCTGTACTATCTGTTACAAAGGATGCAATCCTTTCCATCTCTGCTGTAATTAACTTGTCACCACTAATAAGACGATTACGGAGGTAAGCTTCATAAGCTACTTCTACATCTTCTACTGTGGTTCTTTCATTACGAGTGAATGGATTACTTAATGGAAAGGGTAAGTGGATACGTATATTCCGGTCAGCTATCTTAGCTGATTGAGGAAGTATACAAACAATTTCATTCAAGGTTATTTCTCCTATTTAAATACATATCTAACTATTCAAGAATAAAAAATAGAAGCCCTCCTAATGGAGAACTCCTTGCAACTTAAGAATATAGTTTGAATAGTTTTACTCCTAGTTCCATTACAAACCAAATTGTATAACCAATAGTTATACCACTGAGTAATGAACTGAAGTAACATAGTACAACAGCAGCAATGTAATTATTACCGCTTTTAAGCATTTGGAGTGCTTCTTTACCATTACGCTTCTGCCAACCATTCATGATTAGCAGTGTTACTAAGATAATAATTTCCATTAGTTGTTTCCTAAGATTGATGGATGATTGAAAGTTACAATACGGGCTTTACTTTGTTTAAGCCCTGCATCAATGAACTCTTGCAGTTGTTCATTGGTCATGCTGAGTGCACGTTTACTTGCTACATTACGATTACGTAAACGTGACACATCTTCTTTGGTTCCCATGATTAATGACTTACGCATGTTTAGTACTCCACATAAAGTTAAAAGGTTTATTATTACGTACAATTCTTACAACCATTTGATAGCCATTGAGTTGCACAACACCATAGTGTCGTTTTTGTACACCAGTGTGATATCTACGAAAGATACATTCTTCAATGGCATCTTCTATGTTAGTGAATATCACTGGTTACCTCGTAATACTGTCAACTAAGTACAGGTAAATAGCGTTTATACATCTCCACCTGGTTCATCTCTACCACGAGCATTACTCGCTACGGATGTGAACATACCAATAACTATGCCTACTGCTAATAACCATGGAAATGTAGCTACCAGCAGTATCATTAACAAAGTACATAGAATCTCTACCAGTAGCTTCATAGTATTATCCTTTGTGCAGTTTACGAATTTGTTTACGAGTAGGTTTAGCTACAAAGAAGTGGTCATAATGCTGACCATTCTTATCTTCTACAGATACCTGCCAACGAGCATTATAAGTCATCTTACTACCGTACATGGTCATTATGTTAATCAGCCTGGTTGGATTATAACGGTTACAAACTGTACGCATATTGGTTACTCCTTCATCTAATATAAATCTATATCTATCTGGTTACTGTTTCAGTACCCTTCGTCTAAAGATACTCAAAAAGTAGAAATAGCTTATCGTCTAGTTAAAAATAAAAGACTCCCCGAAGGGAGTCTTATGGTTGATTAGAAAGTCAGTTTACGAGCATATTTATTCTCGTCTGCTGGGATGTCAGCAGCCTCTGCTTTCACACGACGAAGTTGAACTTGCAGGTTAATGATACCTTCTTCACCTGGTTCCAGGTTCTGAGCATATGCGATTAACTGTTCCAACAGGTCGTTCTGTGCACAACGCATAGCACGGAAGTCAGCATTGCTACTATTAGTAGGCAGCGGTTCCTGAGTATCCAGTGGAATACCAGTAGGCAGTGAGATGAATTTCTCATCATCAGAACCTTCATTAGCTACATAACCAATGTTCAGCCAGAACTGAGCTTTTGGTTTATCAGTTTTAGCAGTGGTAGCAGCAGCGTTAGATTGACCGAAAGTGAATTTTTGAATAGACATTTTGTACTCTCCAGATTTATGTGATTTATGGGTGAACTCGTCGGTGAGAACACCCAAACAAAAGGATAAAAGTTCAATGATTAGTGGATGCATTTACATCATCCATAAGACGCGGAGCGTCTTGGTTTTTAAGATAAACGTTTAAGCAATTCTGTCTTAGCAGATTCATACTCTTGCTCTGCTTTAGAGTGGTCAATATCTGACTCACCATATTCAAGGATATCTCTTTCATAGGTTGATAGAACATCTACTGCAACTTCAAATCTTTCTAGTGCTTCATGGTCTTGGCATTGCCATACCCATAATGCACCTGCAAGAGGTAGTTGGTCATCTTTGTACCAACGTGGTCCTATTCCAGATACACACTTCAATTTACTATCTTCAGTAATAATGAATCTTCCCGGTGAGTGGAATTTTCCTATTAGTTCTGTTCCTACAGGAACATCTTTAGTTAATGATTTCACGCAAATGTACTTAGCCATTATCTATCTCCAAAGCAGATAGTTATCTACTTTTAACTGTTATTAGGTCGATGCTGTTTGATAGCTTTAAGCAAGGCTATCATGTCATCAATTTCTTTCTCGTTAAGTTTCCACAGGATAGAATCCCCATCAGGATAACCCTTAGCGGAACCATGATTCACGAGAACTAATCCGTCTACAATTGCTCCAAATAGTTTTCCTCTTTGTATAGCAATCTTCTCTATGTTAAATGCCATAAGTAGGATTCTCTTAAAGTAGATAAATATCTACTTAGCTGAAATATCTAAGGATTGTTAATTCCCTCCTAAGAGGGAATGGTTTATTTAGAATGGACAGCCTGTTTCGGCTTCCAGTTTGTCTATGAAGTAACCAGAGTTATGCAGATAGGTATGTAGTTCAACATGCCCTTGCATACGGTATTCATCCAGTAAGGATAGGAACTCTCCATACTCTTTATCTGTAGACCTTCTTGCATTGCTGAGGTCTACAGGTTTATTACTGAAGCAATTCTCAATCATACGGATATTTTCTACGTTCATGGATGTCTCCTAATTGGTTAAATTGTATCCAATAGAAGCGGAGCTTCCTTATCTTTAAGGAATGTAGGACAACCAGGTTAGTAATTCAGCCTTAGCTTTCTGATACTTCTTCTCTTGTTCAATAGAATCCAGATAGTAAGTATCTGTATAAATCTTATTACGCAGTGCTTCCTCAAATCTTTCCAAAGCTTCCTGAGGTGATTCAGATTTGCAATCTGTCAGTGACATTTTACTTCTCCTAAAGTAGATAGTTATCTACTTTTGATTATCTATCTAATGTTCAAAACAGGAGACTCCGAAGAGTCTCCTAATTGACTTAGTCTTTAGTCAGGATGTCAATTACTTTGGAATATTCTGCGTTATAGATACGAGCGTTCTCAGAATCCTTGCAGAATTCCTCAATACTTTTCTTACGCAGAGTCTCAGTCATAGCTGTTTCCTCTGCCAGTTTATTAACAAAGGTATGCATTTCTAATTTAGTACGAATGGCTTGTTTCTCTGCCATAGTACTTACATATGAATTAAGCATACCTACTGCTTTAGTTGCTGTGCTGAATGTATCTGCAACAGTAGTAGCAGCTGAGTTAACAGTACCAAGTAAAGTTCCTGCGGTCATACGTACAGTAGCTTGAGTAGTCATGATGATAGCTCCAATAGTTGATGATAGGACGACATGTCCATAACATGCGGAGCATGTGTAACGTGTAAGGTGGGGTAGGGTAGTGGCTACACCGTCAACATACCGGGGGGGCTAGTTGAGTGTAAGGGTGTAGCCCTAGCCACACCACTATAGCCATACATAACTATGCTACTTTTCATATGCAAAAATATGATAGCTATCCTACTTATAAGCAGTTAAATAGGAGGGAGCATACACTAAGTGAGGGGTTTGTAGCTCATTCGTAATACCAAAGGTAAGAGTGTACTTATCTGTATTCACATGCCAGGGGGAATACATGTAGGAGGACCATGGTAGTTCTTTTCCTGGTTCAAGAACTTCTGCAATAACCTCCTTATTTAGTAATAAAGCTAATCCTTTAACTTCGTGTAGTGTTTGTTCATCTGGTACTAGGATAATAGGAGTGAGCCTACCAGGTACAAGATCTTGTAAGGTTGTATGGATAGTGGAGATAGGCCCACCAGCATAACCTATCTTAGTAAGTTTCATTTAGTATCCTTAAGTGCTTAATTGAGTAAGTTAACCTGTAAGATGAGGCTTTCTTGTGATGATACGTGCTACACCAGAGTAATAGTCCGGGTGGTTAGTATTTCCACTACTATTTCTTACGGTAGTTTCTTTGATAAACACAAAGGCATAATCACCCAATGGTATGAATACTGACTCACCATTTTGCAGGATAACTATCTCTGCGTTACTGTTAGTAAGGAGCTTATGCCCCTGTGCAAAGTCTGCTAACTCTCCTGGCTCCATTATTAGAGTATGATTGCCATAAGACATAAGATAGGTGATTGCTTTCTCTGGCTCAGAGGAATAGTGCAGTAGGTCTGTACCTCTCATACTTAAGAGTTTAACGTCCATACTTTAGTACCTGTACTGGATATAGGGATGCATTTAGTTTCATTGTCTTTCCTTATAAATGGGAATGTTATCCTCAAAAGATAGGGTGTACTTGTCTGTATTGAGGTGCCAAGGGCTGAAGCCTCCTTGCCAGGACATTGGTGTTCCTGGTTCTAGTAAATGTACTACTGAATTCTTATTGTATAAGAAAAGTAGACCTTGTAGTTCATGCAGGGATTGTTCGTCTGGAACCAGGATAAGCACATCAGCATCTAGGTTAGCTATATCTTTACGTAAAACGTAGCTCTCCCCGTTGGGTTCTGGATAAACTTTACTGATGATCATTAGAGACTCTCATCGCTAGATAAATATGAGGTAGAAGGATAGAGGGTAATATGTCTACCGGTTAGGGTAGTAACTACCATAGGTTCAGTAGTAGATAGTATGTATACACTGGTGTGCTCTGGTATTTCCACGGAATCTTCTATCTTAATGAATTTGATGGGTTGTCCCAACATTAAGCAAGTACCTATGAACACATCTGCTTCTTCACTTGGCTCATACAGGATAGTGGTAACTCTCCCCCTACCTGTCAGGATATTATCCAGCGTATATGGGGATAGGTAGCAAGTAGTGGCAAAGCTAATCAGACAATATAGGTGCATACCTTACTCCCTTACATAGTAGTAACGGTATTCTCCCTTCTCATATCGACTCTCCCACTGGTAGCTATCAGACACCATCATATATGGGATGGGGTCATTAGCGTTATAGTTGGTATAGACAGAAGGTGGGATAATACATACAACCTTACGGTCATTACCTGCTAAGAAGAGTTGGCCTCTTACTTCATGGTAGTCTTCTAAGGTAGGAACCAGGATTACTTGCTGAGGATTACTGTTCATGACTTCCTCTAAAGTGAAGTCTGTTGTGTACATAGACTCTCTTTCAGCAAAACTGGGGATGGTCATTATGAATTTCATGATTGATTCTCCTTCCTTTAGGGATAGGTCTGAAGTAAATGGAAAGTGTTTTATTGAAGACGTTATGGTCAGCTATCAGTTCCCAACCAGGTACTTTATAAAATCTGACTCCTGGGAAGAATATCTCGAAGTCTGCATACTCAGTAAGATCGTACACAACTGGTTCAGTAAGTATACATGTATTGATTTGCAGATTACTTAAGAAGAAGGAACCAACTATCTCATGAGATTCTTCACAGTTTGGTAGGAAGACTACCTGCTTAGGGTTTAGGAACTTACTTACCATCTCTGGTTCCCCCAGGTAGTAAGGGTCTTGCCCATGCAGTACACCGGTAATATCAAAATCAAAAGCGTAGATGCTCATAGTTACATACCTCCTGAAAAAGAAATGGGGTAGAGCCTCTCGACTCTACCCCTTACCGTTTTCAATCACGGGTCAGTTCATCACCCTAGATACATGTGTATCGTTAGCCTACTAGGTAGGAAAGGAGCCGGGTAACCCTGACTGTAGAAGTTATTAACTCTTTACGAGTACCGCCACTGTCTACTAGGCGGCATGACTAATCACATCGTCACCATCATCCGAACACTGTCTTTGCTTCGCCTGACGGAGACACTATGAGGTAATTTTGTGAAGAACACAAGAGCTGAAGAGCGTTTTTCTAAAGAGTAAGTTTCTTTTGGTTCTAAGATTTTAATGCCCGGACGGTTCTCTAAAAGCATCATCCCAGCTAATTCATGGTAGGTATCTTCATCATGTGTAATGATAATATCATCTGAAAGAATACCAGCTTTGGTGTGGTCTAGTTCCTTGTATTCATCTTTAGAGTCGTGGACTCTCATATAGATTCTCAAAGGTTACTCCTTTTGGGAATAGGGTCATCGGAACATTACATACTATTTAGTATCATGAACTTTTTCTATATCATGACTAAAGTGTAACTGTATGGTATCGTTTCTTCAAGGGGTATATCACCCCAAGAAAAGAATCTTCTTTAATAGACATAACTTTGTAGCGAGATAAGTATGAGTGAACTAACTAAGCAGCAGATTATTAATGCACTACCTGCTAACTTCAAAAACAGTGTGACCCAAGAGTTAGTAGATACAATTAACAACATTACCCAAGACCAACTGGTTGCTGAGTCCTTCCGTGAAAACTTTATCTCCTACTCTGGTGTTATGAAGGAAGGTAAGTTTAAAACACAGGACTACATGAATGCAGTTCAGTATGTGACTTACAAACATATGGGCTACTCAAACAAGGAAGCCTACTTCAAGACATTCCCTAACCGACAAGCAGAACTTGTAGCACGAGGAACCAGTGAGAAAGATATTAGTGCTTATGTATCTGCTTATCACAGGGGTAAGTTGGTTAACCTCATCATGGAACAAAGTTTGGTTCCAGTGTGGATTGTGAACCAGGACAATTATCAGAAGGCAATCAATGTTCAGGTTGAACTGATGACTACAGCAGCAAGTGAAAAGGTAAGATGTGATGCAGCTAACTCTATCCTTACTCACTTAGCCAAACCAAAAGACCAGGTAACGAACATCAATCTGGACTTGAGAGAGAACTCTGGGTTAACTGACCTCAAGGCAACACTTGCTGCATTGGCTGAACAGCAAATTAATGCAATCAATAGTGGTGTACCTACAAAAGAGGTTGCTGGTTCTAAACTAGTACGTGCAGATGAGGACATTACAGATGTCTGAGTTAATTAAACAGGAACTGGATGAATGGTTAGACCAGGTGGATTACTCCCACCTTAATTCTTCCAATTATGTTCCTAGTCAGTTTGCTCTTACCTTTGCCAACTTTATTAAGTTGGTTAATGGCAAAGAGGGTGAATCCAACAAAACACCTCCAGTTCACTTGAAGATGCTGGATAAGATGATTAGTCCGAACCAGTATGTAGTTAACCTGTGTTTCCGTGGTGCAGGTAAGACTGCTGTGTTCATGGAATACTTTACTCTGTTCCTGGCAGTGTTTGGTCACTTACCTAGTCTTGGTAAGGTAGAGGGAATGATTTACGTATCTGACTCAATGGATAACGGTGCTAAGTCTGCGCGTAAGAATATTGAGTTTCGTTACAAGAATAGTGAGTTCCTTCAGCAATGGATACCTGAAGCTACCTTTACGGATAACCTATTAGAGTTTCGTAATGTAGAAGGACATCGACTTGGTGTTAAATTGTTTGGTGCTAAGACAGGTCTTCGTGGTACTAAGATATATGGTAAACGCCCAACACTCTGTGTACTGGATGACTTGATTAGCGATGGTGATGCTAACTCCAAGACGAGTATGGAAGCTATTAAAGACACCGTTTATAAAGGTGTGAACCATGCTCTTGATCCAACCCGTCGTAAAGTAATTTTCAATGGTACTCCATTTAATAAGGAAGACATTATCATTGAAGCAGTAGAGTCTGGTGCATGGGATGTAAACGTATGGCCTGTATGTGAGAAGTTCCCCTGTAGTAGGGAAGAATTTCAGGGTGCATGGGATGACCGCTTCTCTTACGACTATATCAAAGCCCAATATGACATGGCAGTTAAGACTGGTAAGTTGGCAGGCTTCTATCAGGAACTTATGCTCCGTATTAGCTCTGAAGATGAGAGACTGGTTCAGGATAGTGAAATTAGATGGTATAGCAGACAGCATTTATTAAGGATGAAGTCCTGCTACAACTATTACATTACAACTGACTTTGCTACTTCGGAGAAACAGACCAGTGACTACAGTGTCATATCAGTTTGGGCTTATAGTTCTAATGGAGATTGGTTCTGGGTTGATGGTGTGGCTAATCGTCAGCTTATGGATAAAAACTTTGATGACCTGTTCCGTCTGGTTCAAGAATACCAACCACAAAACGTTGGGGTTGAAATCACAGGACAGCAGAATGGATTCATTTCACTCCTTCAAAAGGAAATGATTAACCGTAATGTCTTCTTTAACTTTGCATCCTCTGAGGGTGGTAAGCCAGGCATACGTCCTGTAACCTCTAAACTGTCACGCTTTAACCTGGTAGTTCCATGGTTCAAAGCTGGTAAGATGTACTTCCCGGAAGAGTTGAGAGACTCAACTATTATGGGTCTGTTCATGGGCCAGATTAAACTAGCTACCATTAATGGAATTAAAGGCAAGGATGACTGTATTGATACTATCTCCATGCTGGGTTATCTCAATCCTTGGAAGCCACAAGCAGGTATGACTATGGTGGATAACAAAGGTGATCCAATGTGGGATGATGAAGAAGAAGATAGTGTTAACCCTCTACGTTCATATATTGTGTGAGGAACCATGCAAAAATTATCGGAAGTATACCGTGGCTTGGCACTAAGTACCTTAAAGGGTACAGGTGCAGTTACTGATGACAGATTGGATATTGAACCAGATAGTAAGCCTGAGATATTAGCTGCTATTAATGAGGGGCTGGTACGCCTACATAGTCGTTTCCCTCTTAGGACTAATAGTTGCATTGTGGAAATGAAGGAAGGTCGTACTGATTATCCCCTTCAATCCAGATATGCTTACTCCAAATTTACTAAGCCTACGCTAGAGATTCAATATCCATACATCATGGATGGGTTCATGAAACCTTTCCAAGATGATGTTATTAAAATCCTAAATGTGTTTGATAACTTGGGGAATCGCCGTAGACTTAACGACGACTCAGACCCTCATGCAATCTTCACTCCTCGGCCTGATACTATTCAGTGTATGCGACCTCGACACTTCGAGGCACTTAACGTAACTTATCAAGCTAAGCACCCGGTACTTACGGGTGATGAAGAACAGGAAGTTGACTTAGCAGATACACTAATGACAGCACTTCATAACTGGGTGGGTTATCGTTACCACACTGGTTTGAATACTCCTGAAGCTAATGCTAAGGCAGCAGAGTATCTGCAAACGTATGAAAGCATCTGTGGTGAGGTTGTTGATTACGACCTGGCTAATGGAAGTATTTCAATTACCGAAACTAAATTTGAACAACGAGGATGGCGATGAACGCACACAACCCCTTTGATGCAAAGCAGGATTGGACCAATCCTTACTGCCAGAACAGTTCCAATGACCCTATGGTAGATGCACTACTCGGTAATGCTTACCATGTGGTTCGAACTGTGTACTGTAATTTGGGTAATCTTAAACTCATTTATGATTTCTTGAATAAATATGGAATGGTGTTAGGTGTTCAATCAGAAACTGAACTGAAGGCCATGCCTACCAGTGCAACTTATGTACGACTGTATGGTTTTGACAATACCAATAAAAGAGTTGTTACAGACTATCTGTATGTAGATGGTGATCGTACAGGTGTAATCCCGGATGACCCTACTGCTACTGGTTCCTGGATTCTGGTTGCCACTTCTAATTCAGATAGTGGTGGAGATGATGGTGAAGGTAAAGCATCACCACCATACATTCCATACTCATATAATAATGGTTCTGCTATCGGTGGTGAAACCACTATCCCTGTGCCTGCTGGTACGGTTGGCGTACCGATGATTGTAATTGATGGTTATACCAACTTAGTTGGTTATGGTTTTACTTATGATGCATCTACACTAACTGTTACTCTGGCTCAATCATTAGAACCAGGTGATGAAGTACACCTGTTCTTAACTGGTACACCAGCAGTTCCTAATAACCCTAATGTGTCTGACTGGGTTCAGATTAACTGGTTGTATAACGGTGGGTATGCTTCGGGTGGCGAGCAAGTAATTGCTATTCCTTACACATTTGAATCTGTACCGGCTATCTATAAGAATGGCGAACGTTACTACGCAGGTTTAGCGGATAAGTCTTATGCGGTTGATGCTGCTAACCAACGTATCTTACTGACTGAGCCATTAGATACTAATGACCGTCTGATTGTTCAGATTGGTGGTGAATCCACTACGCTCATTATGTCTGATCGTACTGTTCAGGAAGTAGCTCGTTCTGCTAACGTACATGAGAATGATATTATTCTGAGTACGAATACCACTCAGTATTTGAATGGTATGAAGGTCATATATGATGTGGTAGGGCAGAAGATTTATGGTCTTCCTACTCTACCTACTAACGTTTACATCAATTCTGTATCCAACGGTCAGTTAACTTACTCACCAGGGAATATCACAGTTGACCTATTGCCAATGCCTAGTGAAGCGTTGTCTGCTTTAGAGACTTTAGAAAATAGTTTGAATTCTCCACTTGGCTTTACCAATATCGGACGTGTGCAGTCATTCGCTGCCCTAAGAACTTTGGTTCCACCTTCAGCTGGTGCACGCGTCCTTTTGTCTGGGTACTATGATAATAGCGATATTGGTGGTGGTGAATTTATTGCTCGTTCTACTACAGGTATGTCTGAAGTACCGAACGATGATGGTGGGGTGATTGCGACAGTAAATTCAAACTGGTATTGGGAACGGGTAGATACCAATAATGCTACTGTAGAAGATTTTGGTGCAATCTCTTATACCGGGGATGACACAACAGGTATTGCTGATTCTTCCGATGCATTCCAAAGAATGTTTAACTCCCTCAACCGAATCTTTTCCGCAGACTCAAGTAAGAGATTTGTGATTGATGCACCCATACTGCTTAAGGGTTCCCACTTTAAAATTGATTTATCAGGGGGCCGTGTAGCAAAAAGAACGTCTACTAAGTCAGGCATTACCTCTTTAATACCTGTTTTTGGTGGGTATGCTCCTGCTAACATTAACTGCGTATTCATGGCCACTGAGACCGTGCGTTACTTCCAAATTAAGAACATAGATATTTGGTGTAACGAGGCTCCCATTGGCGACCGACCTGTTGGTATTTACATCCCAAGTGCTACTAATTACAGCACAGAGAATATAAATTTCCGTGGATGTTTATATGATATCTGGTGTAAGAATGCATGGCGTGGAACACATAAAGACATTCGTGGTAATGATACTATTTCCCACTCTTGCTTCTATGATGGTACACGTACAAATGCTGAAGGAGTACCTATTGCAGATGCACAATCCGCTACCAGTCTACTGTTTGATGGGTACTATGCTAACTCACCGGGTGGTTCTGGTTTTTATTTGAACGGTGTAGACTACTCAAACTTTGCTATGGCTGCTGTAGACGGTGCTAAGTTAGCTTCTTATACATTTATCAATTCTAACGTTACAGGTACGTTAGGTGCGGAATATGCCAAGGTAGAGTATATCAACGTTAGTGGTGGGGTAGTTGATGCCTACCTTAGTACCTATGATGATATTACTGATAATACTAACTATGTTGCTGTAGTGAAGGGTACTGTCGGGGCTATTGTTAAGCTATGTGGTCGTTTCAGGACTCAGAAGTACCGACTTGCTAATGTCACTGGTTCGGATAATGTTGTAGAAATTGATATTAGTAATTATTGGAATGGTTCTACTAAAAGCGTCCCACAATCAGTATGTACTATTGGTAACTATCTTGATGTAAAACTTGGTATCGGTGGGGCAATTCGTAGATACAGGGATGGTGTTTTGCAGGAAGGAAGAGCATCGGCTCCATCTTATACTACTACCCCAAGTGCTACAGGTTCCCCATACTCATCTCCTATTCTAAGGGTTGGTATGTTTAGTCCCAGTACTACTATACAGATACCCATGTATCGCATTAAAGAAGTGTTCCCTAACTTCAACAAGACTGGCAGTACTTTAGTAGAGTTCTTGCGTATTAAAACCACCAACGGTAATGGATTAGCATTGGGTGCTATTTTCATGTGTTCTGACAATACTGTAGTAAGTAGTAAGCTAGATAATCAAATTCAAGTAGGTAGTGGTGCAGCAGCAGCAGTTGTAACTGCAATTGCAGCTGACTCAAGCAACCTTACTATTACTTTTACAGGCACTGTTGGCGTTGGTGCTGTAATTGAATTAAGTTACGCTTGATAAACAACCCCCTCTTCGGAGGGGTTTACTAGAAAAACAAAGAGGTTGTTATGAACGAAATGTTCTCACAAGGTGGTAAAGGCTCTACTGGTATTCTTACCAACAAACAAGCCATTGCCCGTAAGTTTGGCGTTAAGCAAAATGAAGTAGTCTACTTTGCTGTAGGTGTAGACTTAGGGGGATACAAAGTCATTTATGACAAGGCTACTCAGCGTGCTTACTCATTACCTGTACTTCCAGTAGGAACCACTGCTGTAAGTCTCAACGAACATGCAGTCCTGGTTCATTCCGCTGGCACAGTTGATTTGGGGGAACTGGCTGCCACACGTAGAGAATTTGTGTGTCTATCTGACTCATTTACTACCGGTTTGGTAGTGAATACTCGAAATGAACTTCTGATGCATAACGGAATTGGATATACCTACTTAGGGAACTTACCCATAACAATTACATCAGCAACCAACCCTGTTGGTAATGCTGATTGGAAACCACAGACAGACTCGTCATTATCAGGTCGTGTAGCATCTATAGAAGATGTCCTATCGGTAATATCTGATAAAACTCTTGATTGGGTTACTCCGGACCAGTTTAAATTACCTGGGGCTGTAGATGATACTGCGGCATTCGTGGCAGCATTAGCTGCATCAAAACGAATTAAATTAAGAGCACGCACTTACTACGTAAATGCCGACACTATCGTTACATCATCCGACGATGTTTATATTATTGGGGAAGGTAGTGCCCATACCAAGATAGTTGCTAACTCTGCTGGTTCTGTTTTGATTAACTTGGGTGGTGCGCCTGGTAATCCAATGTCCGTTCGCCAGCGAATCTCTGTACAAGGTGTAACTCTTGATGGGGCAGGTCTGGTAACTAATACCTTTAAAACTTCCGCTTCTCAATCCCCCCGTCTGTGTGATGACGTAGTAGTTACTGGTGCTGTTTCGCATGGTTTTGTACATACCCGTGGTTGGTCAACCTTTGCTCGTGGGTTAGTTTGTATAAACAACGGGGAGCAGGGTCTTCGCCTCGAAGGCGATAACAATAATACTCACTGGGAGGGGATGTGGTCACACAACGGAACCATTGGCATCTATGTTCAGAACGCTGCGGCTGTTTCGTTTACTGGTAGTATTGAGAACAACGGCGAAGAGGGTGCTGTGGTTGATGCCACTTCTACAATACCATCCGGATTTGTTAATACTGAATCCTCTGCTGTGCTTTTCACAGATGCCTGTTACTTTGAAAGTAATGGTAAAAAAGCACCTGGAACATATGCAGAAGTTAGATTCGGTGGTAATGGTGGTGGGACCGTAAGAGACTGCTCCGTACAAGCTGCACACATTGGTATTCCAGCCTCAGGTATTGGTATCCAAATTAATGGTTCTGCATCCCGTATTACCGTTGACTCCACTGGTTTATACCCTGTGGCTGCACCTATGGCATATATACGTTTCAGCGGTGCATACACTTCCCTGACTTCAGTCTTTAATGCTGATTGTAAGTTTATAAACATTAAGGTTCCTGCCTCAGGTATCGTGTCTGCTGGCTTTATTGATACAGATGGTTTACTTGCTGCGTATGTATTAAGTGGTGGGTCCCGTACGATTGCAGGCATTAACAATGCTCTACATGCAGTAAAACTTACCGATGCTAATAACACAGGTACGTACTTAGATCGTATATACCGTGGTAATGAACTCATTTCTGAACGTGGGGTGAAGCCAAACGTACAGGTGTGGAATAACGCAGGTAGTCCTGTCGGTTACCATTCCTATGCTATTGCAGGCACCGAAGTAATGCGTATGAATGCGTCTAACTTCCAGCCCCGTACAGATAATACTATTAATCTAGGTGCAGCCAGTACTCGTTGGGGGACAATATATTCTGGTACAAGCACTATCAATACCTCGGATGAGCGTCTTAAGGCTACCCAAGTAACGGATGACACTACTGCGGCTAATGAGGCATTGGCTGCTGCTGCAATCAAGAAATGCATCTATCGTTTTAAATTCCAAGATAGTATCAATGAAAAGGGTGAGGCAGATGCTCGTATACACTTCGGTGTGGGAGCACAGACCGTTAAGTCTATCCTTGAGCAGTACAATTTAGTTCCTGCTGACTATGCGTTTTGGTGTTATGACGAATGGGAAGATGAACTGGATGATGCAGGTAATATAGTAATCCCTGCCGGTAACCGCTATGGTATCCGGTACAATGAGTTGATAATGTTTATCCTTAAGTATATGTAAAACTAAGACCCCATTTGGGGTCTTTCCTTATATAGAGTTTACTGTTTGCATTACCCTAACTGATACTGCTGTTAGGGTAATTACTTGTCCTGAAATATTAAACATACCCAACTGAATAACATCCACCACAGGTTGATACCAAATACTATGTCTGGATGTACTTCATCATACTAAGTATTATCTAAGAGTCATCTTATGATACGACCCCATTGGGATTCCTAACTTCACAACTACGGTAATATTATGAATGAATCGGGTGAACTGCTCCTAGTCAGACTGGAGGAACGATTGAAGACTCTGTTTGAGAATCAGACAAGGGAAAGGCAGGACCGTGAGAAACTGGAGGAGACTCTGGTAGAACTACGGGATTCAATCAATGACATAGGTAATAGACTAAAAAACGTGGAGGATAGCTTAGCTAAGAACGAACCTACCATTGAAGAGTTCATCACCATTAAGCATAAAGTTGTTGGTGCTGGTATTTTCGGTAAGTGGGTATGGGCTGGGGCAGGTGCAATTATTGGTGTATTGGCTGCTGCAAGACGGGAGATATTCGCATGGTTCGCAGGCTAAAAAGAAAAGTAGAGTTAGTACCTAACTGGAAAAGGTGTTGGAAGTGGGCATCCGTTCAGATTAGTACATTTGGTTTAGTTTTGTTTTCTGTTATAGATATTATCCAACCAATGCTGACAGGACTACCTCGTCACATCCTGGAAGATATCCCCCATGGTTCCAATATTGCAATTGTACTGTTTGCCTTAAACATCGTTGGTAGATTGATACGATTCCGTCCAAAGGAAAATTCACATGAAAGCTAAACAGAAACTTGCTGCGAAAGGTGGTGCAGTGGGAGGAGTTATCGCTGCTATCCTGGGGGCAGTGTTTTATATGGAAGGAGGATATGTAAACAATCCTCGTGACCCAGGTGGGGAAACTAATCATGGTATTACTCAATCTGTAGCTAAATCTCATAAAGAAGTTCTGGCTACTGAGTATGGTTGGGATGGTTCTATGAAAGGTTTATCTAAAGAGATGGCTGCTGAGATATACATAGATGACTACGTACTTAAGCCTAACTTCGTAGCCTTCGCTGATATATCTCCTGCTGTAACGCACAAGCTGGTAGATGCTGGTGTAAACACTGGTGTAACCCGTCCTGCTAAGTGGTTGCAGTTATCCCTTAATGAGATGTCCCGTGATGGCAAAGACTACCCTAAAATACAGGTTGATGGTAAAGTCGGTACAAGTACTGTTAATGCATATAAAGCATTACAGAAAAAACGAGGCAAAGTTGCAGCATGCCAGGTAATGATTAAGCTGCTTGATGCTAAACAACTGAACCACTACACCTCATTAAACATGCCAGACTTTACGTATGGTTGGGTAGCTAACCGAATAGGCAATGTGCCACTGGAGGCATGTAATGAAGATGCTAATCTCTAAAGGTTGGCCTTATCTTCTGGTGGTGGTCCTTGGGGCCACCATTTACTTTTGGGGTAATTCCAACGGACAGTCTACTGTTCAAAAGAAGTGGGATGCCCAAAAGGTTGAAGATCAGAAGGCACTACAAAAATTACAGGACAAATACAATGCTCTCCAAAGAAACCATAGTTATGAAGTCGGGTTACTCACTTCCCGGTTGCAGACGGCTGAGAGTAATTACGCAAGCGAGCTTGCTCGCGTTAGCAGTGATTACGACAGCCGGATGCAACAGTCTGAAAGACGAGCATCGGTATATAAACGTCAAGCCGAAGCCGGAACCTTTGAGTGCGGAAGTCTTGCAAGCCATGCAGCCAGACTCGACAACAGTCTTGAAGAAGGCAGACGTTTGGTTGAAGAACTCCGGGCAACTGTTAGACTCCGTGACAGCCAACTAATTGAGTTGGGTAAACAGATTCAGGCTGACCGTAAACTTTTTGAACAGGAATAACTATGGAACACCAAGACACTTTTAAGCCTTTACCAGACTCGGCTCAATCAGAGAAGCTAACGGACTGGAAAAAGGAACCAAGTATCCAATTACTGAAAGGTGATTTGGAATCAGCTAAACCTGCTCACGATGCAATCATGGCTCAGATTCGTGAGTGGAATGACTTGATGGAAGTTAAGGGCAAGGCTAAACCCCCAAAGGTTAAAGGTCGTTCACAAGTCCAACCTAGACTGGTTCGCCGTCAGGCAGAATGGCGTTATGCCCCACTGTCTGAACCATTCCTCTCATCTAATAAACTCTTTAAAGTAACTCCGGTTACTTTTGAAGATGAATTAGCTGCTCGTCAGAATGAACTAGTTCTTAATTACCAATTCCGTACTCAGCTTAATAAAGTAAAACTGGTAGATGATTACGTACACAGTGTTGTAGATGATGGTACTGGCATTGCTCGTATTGGTTGGGAACGTAAGACTGTTAAGATTAAAACAGAAACACCAGTCTTCCAGTTGTATCCAATTGAGAACCAGGAACAAGCTGATATTCTCCAGCAGGCTTTACAGCTTCAGGCAGAGAACCCTCGTGAGTATGATGAGTCTATGCCGGAAGATATTAAAGAAGCTGTTAACTACTTTAATGAAACTGGAGAAGCTACTTATGCAATCCAGACTGGAGTTACTGAGGTAGAGGTAGAGAAAGCACTGGTTAACAGACCTACCGTTGAAATGCTTAACCCTAATAACGTAGTCATTGACCCAAGCTGTAATGGTGATTTGGACAAGGCTCTGTATGCAGTTATCTCGTTTGAGACGTGTAAAGCAGACCTTATGAAGAATAAGGACCGTTACCACAACCTGGATAAGATTGACTGGGAAAGTTCTAGTCCTATGACTGACCCAGACCATGAAAGTAAAACTCCTGGTGACTTCCAGTTTAAGGATGCTCTTCGTAAGAAAGTAGTTGCTTATGAATACTGGGGATTTTACGACATCAACGATGATGGTTCACTGGAACCAATTGTTGCTACCTGGATTGGTTCTACTCTTATTCGTATGGAGAAGAACCCATTCCCGGATGGTAAGCTACCGTTGGTAGTTGTTCCTTACATGCCCCGTAAGCGTGAACTCTTTGGGGAAGCTGATGCTGAACTGTTGGGGGATAACCAAGCAATTCTAGGTGCAACCATGCGTGGGATGATTGACCTGTTAGGACGTAGTGCAAACGGGCAGCGTGGTTATCCTAAAGGGATGTTAGATACCCTTAACCGTCGACGCTACGATGATGGACAAGACTATGAATACAACCCAATGCAGGGCAATCCTAGTCAGGCCATTATGGAACATAAGTTCCCTGAATTACCACAGTCGGCAATAGTAATGACTCAGATGCAGAACCAGGAAGCAGAAGCACTAACCGGTGTTAAAGCATTCTCTGGTGGTGTAACTGGTGCAGCTTATGGAGATGTGGCTGCTGGTATTCGTGGTGCACTTGATGCAGCATCCAAACGTGAGATGGCAATCCTTCGTCGATTAGCTAAGGGTATGGCAGACATTGGTACTAAGATTTGTGCAATGAATGCTGTGTTCTTATCTGAGAAAGAAGTGGTACGTATTACCAATGAGCAGTATGTAGAAATTAATCGGGAAGACCTTAAAGGTAACTTCGACATTGAGGTTGATATTAATACTGCTGAAATTGATAACCAGAAATCTCAGGATTTGAGCTTCATGGTTCAAACGTTAGGTAATACAGTTGACCAGACTATTACGTTATCTCTTGTAGCTAAGATTGCAGAACTTAAGCGTATGCCAGACCTTGCTCATGAATTACGTACCTGGAAACCACAACCAGACCCTATGGAAGAACAGCTTAAGCAATTGGCAATTCAGAAAGCACAGCTTGAGAATGAAGAGTTGAAAAGTAAGATTGCACTCAATAATGCTAAGGCTAAAGAAGCTATTTCTAGTGGTGACCTTAAAGACCTGGATTATCTGGAACAGGAATCTGGCACTAAACATGCTCGTGATATGGAAAAACAAAAAGCACAATCCCAAGGAAACCAGAACCTTCAAATAACTAAGGCGTTGACAACACCTACTAAAGAAGGTGAAACTACCCCCAACATATCTGCTGCTGTCGGATATAACGCTTTGACTAACGGGAACTCTTTACAGGAACGTGACTTAGCTGCACAGCAAGACCCGACCTATTCACTTAGTTCCCAGCATTATGACCCTAGCCAAGACCCAGCATCGGCTCTTGGTATGAACTTATAAGGCAGACCTTCACATGAGTAAAGAATCAACAATTGCTGGACTGGAACATCGACTGGAAGCTGCTAAAGGTGCAGTTGCACATGCAGAAGATGTACGTAAACTTCTGGAGAATCCACTGTTCCGTAAAGTAATCCTTCGCCAGTTCTGTGTAGAAGATTGTGCACGTTACGTGCAGGAGTCGGGTGACCCACTGCTTGAACCTAATAACCGTGCAGATGCACTTAACATGGCCCAAGCTGCGGGTCACTTACGTCGTTGGCTCGACCTCGCCATTCGTATGGGTGAAAATGAAGCTGACATTATTCTTCAGGTAGAAGAAGAACTCGATGCAGTTCGTGCTGAACCTGAAGACGAATAATTAACCGGAGATATTTCCTATGATTACGGAAGCTGCAACCACAGCTTCCGACATTCTCGCAATGTCGGATGATGAGATTCTGAATATGGAAGCCCCAGCTATTATTGCTGAGGAAGATACTTCCACTCAGAACAACCCAGAAACCAACGGCGTACAGACTCCTGATGAAGAAGTTGACACCCCTGCTGTTGAAGACCTACCAACCGAAGAAACCTCCCCTGAAACTGAACCAGTTGAAGATGATTCAGCAAATTCTTTAACTTCTGATAAAGTTGATGATAAAGTTGTTGACACAGAAGTTGATAGTAACGGTAAGCCGATTACTAAAGCTGAACCTTCTACTACTGAACCAGGCCAGGAACAGAAAGAAGAAGGCAAACAGTCTGAAGGTCTGCCTGCTGACTTCAACTATAAGGAAGGTTATGAGAAGTTGATGGCTCCTTTTAAAGCTAACGGCAAAATGATTACTCCCCGTTCACCGGAGGAGGCCATTAGCCTGATGCAGATGGGTGCTAACTATACTCGTAAGATGCAAGAACTTCAGCCGTATCGTAAGGTAATGCTGATGTTACAGAACAACGGTTTAATGGATGAGGAAAAACTTTCTTTCCTGATTGATCTGGATAAGAAGAATCCGGAAGCCATTAAAAAGTTGTTGAAAGACTCTGGTACAGATCCTCTGGACTTTAATCCTGATGAGGAAATTAACTACCAGGGTGGCAAACACCGTGTTACAGACACCGAAGCAGATTTTGCAACCGAAATTGACGACTTAAAGTCTACTCAAGAAGGACAAGCTACATTAGGTGTTATTAGCTCGACATGGGACGCTGCCAGTAAAGATGCTCTTTATCAGAATCGTGGCTTACTCCATACCATTCACGAACAGCGTGAGAATGGTATTTATGACATCATTGCTAACGAAGTGAATCGTCTTCAGGTGTTAGGCCAGATTCCGGTAGGTACTCCATTCATTCAGGCTTACAACCATGTTGGTAACCTTCTTGCACAACAAGGAGCATTTAACCAAGTGGCTAAGCCTGAACCGGTACAAGCAGTTAAACCAGCAGTTCAGCCGGTAGTGCGTGTAGCACAACCTAAGCAGACTCTGGCTAACAATGAGCAAGCTAAAGCAGCTTCCCTTAATCGGGCTGCTACACGTAAAGCAACACCTATTGTAAACCCACTCGCTATGAGTGATGAAGATTTCGCTAAACTCCCAGTACCGGGTAGTCTTTAAACAGGAATGAGATGATATGTTAAACTATAACGCTCCAATTGACGGTCAGAAATCTAGCATTGATGGTGCTGGTTCCGACCAGATGAATACCTATTACTGGCTGAAGAAAGCTATTATTCAGTCCCGTAAAGACCAGTATTTTATGCCTCTGGCTAACACCGTTAACATGCCTAAGAACTACGGTAAGACTGTTAAGGTGTATGAGTACGTTCCTCTGCTCGACGATAAGAACATTAACGACCAGGGTATTGATGCTAATGGTGCTACCATTGTTAACGGTAACCTGTATGGTTCTTCCAAAGACGTTGGTAACATCACTTCTAAACTGCCTCTGCTGTCAGAGAATGGTGGTCGTGTTAACCGGGTAGGCTTTACTCGTCTGGCTCGTGAAGGCTCTATTCATAAGTTCGGTTTCTTCTATGAATTTACCCAAGAGTCTCTGGACTTTGATTCTGACGACCAACTGAAAGAACACCTGTCCCGTGAACTGATGAATGGTGCTGTACAGTTGACGGAAGCTGTTCTCCAGAAAGACCTGCTGGCTGCTGCTGGTACTGTACTGTATGCAGGTGCTGCTGTCTCCGATGCTACCATCACTGGTGAAGGTTCTACCCCGTCTGTAGTTTCTTATAAGAACCTGATGCGTCTTGACCAGATTCTTACTGAGAACCGTACCCCGACCCAGACTACTATCATCACTGGTTCTAAACTGACAGATACCAAAGTACTCGGTGGTACTCGTGTAATGTACGTTGGTTCTGAACTGGTTCCAGAACTGAAAGCGATGAAAGACCTGTTTGGTAATAAAGCATTCATCGAAGTTCAGCATTATGCTGATGCTGGTACATTGATGAATGGTGAAATTGGTTGTATTGATAAGTTCCGTATTATCCAGGTTCCTGAGATGCTGCATTGGGCAGGTGCTGGTGCTCAGGTTGGTACTAACCCAGGCTACCGTACTTCTATGGTATCTGGTCAGGAGCACTACGACGTATTCCCGATGCTGGTAGTTGGTGATGACTCCTTCTCTACCATTGGCTTCCAGACTGATGGTAAGTCTGTTAAGTTCACCATCATGACTAAGATGCCTGGTAAAGA
>ERZ1034973.49-NODE-49-length-72560-cov-119.413627_pt1 | contig 72560 bp, 141 predicted proteins | sample MGYA00520686_ERZ1034973 | MGnify/ENA primary metagenome ERZ1034973 (study PRJEB33766, sample SAMN09781775) | gut metagenome | biome: gut microbiome | host: Homo sapiens | place: Madagascar | study: EMG produced TPA metagenomics assembly of the PRJNA485056 data...
CTGATGCAGCCGTTACTGAAAACGATGTGTTATTTGTAAATGTTCCTGATTTCATATTTACCTCTTTTATAACTATAATAATGTGTAAGTAACTTTTATCTTTTCCTTGTTCTTAATACCAATTGCCTCAGGGACGTTGGAAATACCGTAAGTACCATCACCTAAAGCGTCAGTCAGTCTATAGTCTTTCCCTTTAATGTGCAAGATACATTTACGGTTCGCTTCTAAGAAGAGTTCAGTAAATCCAAACTGATCTCCTGTCTCCGTATCCATGTGTGCATAATCATAGTCGCTCAGGGTTATTATTTCGAATCCATCAATCTTCTGTGGCGTTATACTCCCAATATTGTGGACACTATTATTAGGGTCGGTTATATTCCCGAACCCACAATAAGAGAATGAGTAATCTATGTTACCATTAAGACCACTATCTGAGTAGTATTGTGCCGTTACGATAAAGGCTTTTTCTTTCTCGCTTGCTCCACTCGCACTAAATGTCATATTGCTATTGATCCTCCCCCCCCGCATTGACATTTAATGTCCCTGCGGTATAGCCATCAGCAGGGATAACTTCTGCTTCATAGGTCGTACCCTTGGGAATCTTAAAGGAGGACGTGTGATCTGTGCCGCCACTCTTTTGCGGCGTGTATACGTGGATTGTCTGATTGGAACTTTGTGTGATTGTTACATTGACATAGGTCACGGCTTCTTTCTTCACTTGAAAGACATTCCCTGCTTTAGTACGTACATAGCATGGCACATCCCCGCTTCCTTTAGTTTCCAATTTGACATACGCCTGCTGCCCTTTATACTTCAATTTAAGATTGGGTTCAGGGCATTCATCAAGGGTCGTATAAGCATGTGCGTCATACTGTACCCCATCCTTTTTGACATGGAATATCGCCCCTAAATCACTCATTCTATCCACAACTCGCTTCCGTTAATAACAAGGTGTCCGTTGCTGATTTTTGCTATACCAACATCATCCGTAAGCTTGCTAATTTTTGTCGGAATCTTAGCCTCCAACTTTGTAGCATCATCTTCATCAAGGAAGCGTGTGAACGGAACATCATTTATTGGGGTTAGCGTATTTCCGGCACGGTGATACATCTGTCCGGAGGGCTGTGCTATCCAAAATTGTGCCAATTCATTATTAGAATCAGCCGGAAGGTTAATAAGCTGACCATATTGTGTCGGCTGGTGTGCTATGACTTCACTCCAATAGTAACTCATAAACACGCCCAGTGCGGTAAGTTCTTTGTTTGTTGTCGGAAGTGTCGGGCTAATTCCATTCCGGTGCAGATAGTTAAACAGTGCATCATTACCTGTTAGCAGAGATGGCTTGATGGCGTCTATGTCATCTGTAGTTGCAAGTTTAACCCATGTATTCCACCCTCTCTTATCAGGCCACCCTACACGAAAATATAGCTCCCTTCTATTGTGTTGGGCATATAAGGATAACAATGTTCCGCTGTTACCTTGAAGATTTACCACTAAAGAATACGGATATTTCCTATCTGTAACAGTGAAGCCATCAGGATAGCCGGAAATAGGGAACATTCCCGTTTTAAGAGGGATAGCAATTATTTGAGGATTTGTCTCTGGGGTTATACCCATAGTCGCTTTACTTTTAAGACACGCATCAATTGCATTTTGCAGTTTCTCATGCTCTATTTGTGCGTCTGTCTTGCTTTCCTTCTCACCTATCTTATTCAAGATGGTAGTCGAAAAGTTCGGGTCATTCCCCAGCGCGGTCGCAAGTTCTTGTAACGTGTCTAATGCGGTCGGTGCGCCGTTGACTAAATTGTTTACCACGCCGTGAACAAATTCAGTATTGGCGATGGTTTTTGAATTGTTTTCTGTTGATGGTGTCGGTACACTGGTTTCCCCTGATACAGTGAGTGAAGCAGTAGTAAACCCGTTTTTCAGCGCCGTGTTTAATTGGTTAATCTTATCAACGCACTCTGTTTCCAGCTCTTCCTTTGTCGCATACACGGTTAAGTCGGGTTTATTTTTAATAAATGCCTTGTTAGTGTTATCAGTTATCGCCCAATCTGCATTGACTTGACCGCCTAATAACGTTTCCAAAGAACTGTTTGCTCTATCTGCTGATGCCTTTGCGTTCGCTTCCGATGCTTTCGCCGCCGCCGCACTAGAGGCAGACGCTTTAGCCGAATTAGCAGAATTTATCTCTGACGCACTTGATGCCGATGCCGAATTAGCCGATGCGGTTGCACTGCTGGCGGCGGCATTTTTATACGAATTAGCATTGATTTCGCTCTGCTTGGCGTTAGCTTCTGCTGATATAGCACTCATCGCCCATGTTTTTGCAGACTTATTGCCATCAACGCCATCAGGGCTACTTTCGCTCATAGCCCACGCCTTAGCTAAATTCTCACTTGATTTCGCATTGTTTTCAGATGCCTTGGCGTTTAGCTCTGATGCCTTCGCATTCGTTTCGTATGTTTTGGCATTCGTTTCACTGCTTTTAGCCTTACCTGCGCTTACACTCGCCGCTGATGCACTGCTAGAGGCATTTACTTCGCTTGTATGTGCGGCACTAGCTGAATCAGCAGATGCAGTCGCTGATTTTCGACTAGCGGTTGCGCTATTGGAAGAATTTTCCGCTTGCGTTGTTGCCACGCTTGCGCTTCCTGCGGCGGCAGTCGCACTATTTTTTGCATTGGTTTCTGAGGTTTTAGCGTTGTTTTCGCTCGCCTTTGCATTCAACTCACTGGTCTTGGCGTTAGTTTCACTGGTTTTAGCTTTTGTCTGTGAATTTGCACTCGCTTCTTGACTAGCTAATGCGGAGGCGGCACTATTGGCACTATTAGTTTCTGATGTTTTGGCGTTTGTTTCCGATATTTTCGCCTTGTCTGCGGATGCCTTGGCGTCAACCAATGGCTTCAAAGCAGTTTTAATTGTTTTACCTTGCCGCGTGTGGACTATAAAATACCCGTCGCTGTCTGTTTCTGCGCTTACTATATCGTCACCATACACTTCGTTTTCAAGCCATTCCTGCTCTGTACCTTCATAACCATTTTTCTTAGCGACTTGGTACGCGCTTAACCCCTCGGCTTGGGTGGTGACTTCTATCCACTTATCTTTGTAAATATAAACCTTACCACTATTCTCTGTCCCATCGTCCAGTAAGTAGAATTTCCCAGCCTGCCCTGTTGATGGTAAAGAAGAAACAACGATAGTTGCGGCGAGTGACACGCCTTTGATAGCTTCTAGGTTGTTAATAATATAATCAAGTATTCCATCATTTTGAGAATTTACAAATGGAGTTTTCTTTCCGAATGTCCCTTGCTGAATGATAAAATCATTCTCATCTCTTATTTCAGGCGTTTGATATGCTTGCGGTCGCATAGTGTACCCCCTTTGTATAACTTACCTATATTTTAATACATTAAGGACTACACCTTACTACAAACCTTCTGTGCGCGCTATTTGTAACACCCATTTCGCGCCCAGCTTTTCCTTTATCCTCGCAATTTCTTCGTCGCTAATAAATGGCTTATCCGATTCAATAACACCATATTCCAGCCCATCTCTTTCCATCAGATAATAAAGTTTATATTCTTTTTGCCATGTATTCTGCATATGTGACTTCTTTCACCTGCCTTGCACCCGTCATCCTTTTTAGCTCTTCTAATGCTTTGCGGTCTAAAAAGATTTCGTTTGAATGGATAATCCCATATTCAATATCATCTTTTTTAAAGTACAGTGTATAAATGTATGGTGATTCATTCTTGAATGAAATCATATAACGATTCCCGCCTTTACCATCTGCTGTACAATAAGCGATTCCCTGTTTCTTTTGCATTCCTCATCGCTTTTCTTTTTTTCTTCTTCTAACTTTTGCTTTACAAATGCATTAAATACACCTAAAATACTTTTCTGCTCATCAGTCATATCTGATTTCATAAGCGTTACAAGCTCTATCTTTCCTATCTTCGTGCCTACACTTATAATGCATTCCGTACCATCAATTTTCCATGACAAGATGTATTCTTTATCGTCTATTGCATCTTTACATTTGCAAACTGCATTTGACGAGTTGACGATAGACACTTTGCCATCCCGAACGAGAAAACGCATAATTTGATTTACAATATCATTGATTATTTCATTATTGAACTTGCTCTTCTCATCTAACACTTTACGAATCCGGTCACATGGATAGTTAAATATTCCGCATTTCCTGTCAACACCGTTGTCCGTATATTCCACATCGCTGATTTTTCTTATAAGTTTCTCATCCCAATCAACGAGCCAATATCCTTTATTTGTGCATGCGCGTATAGTGCCATATCCCAAATTGATATTGTAAACCCTATCCCCAATCTTAAAATTACTCATAGCCGTCAATCTCCAATCTTAAAATTTACTCATAGCTCGCTCCGCTAACTAATCCAGCTTCTACGAGCTTTTTAATTGTATCAACCTGCGCCTTCGTCATTTTTTCTGGCGTATCGTCCATATCATCAGGGCAGATGCCTTCATACCACACCATTACCAATCCATGATACCCATGCTTTTTTAAGCGTTCCGCTTCAAGACTATGTGACGGAGAAGCAAGAAAAACCAGTCCATTTTGCGTTATTACGCATTCGCAATAACACGTAAAGCACTTGGGATACTGCTTCGCCATTTCAATAAATTTATCCGGCGTAAATCCAACGCCTCGATACTTCGTGTATGGAGAATCAGGCGGATTCATAATGTGTTCAAGCATCATCATTAGCGTACCATCTCTCTTCGATTATTTCTGTTTTTAAAATCCTGTATCTTCTCATTCCTGTTCCTCCGTAAACCCAACTCTTGTCATTAGATACGAATCGCATAAAATTCCTTGAATAATTTCTTCTTTCCAAGGAAGCATCAACTTATCCAGTTCGTCACCGGAAGAAAATCTATTATTCAGCGGCGCATAAGATTGCCATTCGAGGAAAGGGGAAAATTTTGCTTCACGGGTAGAATCATGTACAGCTTTAGCAATACTAAAAAGGTCATCAATACCACTCATAATCCAGTTAAAGTCACGAGTTCTAAAGAAATAGATATCACTTCCATGCTCGGTAGCTTCCCCTGCAATCGCAGCAATTTCATCCAAATCTTCCAAATTAAGCAGCATATCCCATACTCTATCTTGGTCATTAGTAAACGGGTCGTACATTTTTAGTCCTCCAAGTCGCTTATTGTTTCATCATATATTCATCCTAGCCAAGGTATTTCCCTTCTTTTTTTGCTTTCTCCCATCCTTCTTTTGAGAAGAACACTCTTGCGCCTTTTTCCTTGTGTCCCCAACAATCAGTATCAAGGATTGCAATCACATAATTATCGTATGTTCTAACCTCAATAATTTTTTCTATATAAATATCGCATAAATTCATTTTTGCTCACCTAAGTCCCTTGTATTAACACGGATAACAACGCCTCATGGATTCCCTTCCCATATTAAGCGCACAATCATATACAACATCTTTTCATTCCTTAAAATACTCATTTAAAACATCTGCAATCTTATTGACGCATTCCCTAATATCTTTAATTGCTTTCAATTCAGAAGGGCAAAACAACAATTTATCGTCATTCAAGTCAATGCACCATTTTTTTAACGTTGCTTCTGTAATGCATGGTCTGATTTGATTATTAAATTCATTTCTGAAATTTTCTAAAAATTTTCGTGTGTTGTACTCCGGTAAATTTTTTGTATTCACTTTGATACAAACACCACCCCTTACCCCTTCCTCTATTCCCTGTATAGCTATCTGTAACACTTTTTCGTCTACATAATTATCCTCTTCACTGTCATAAAGGCATTTCTCAGTCGCATTGTCGTATACCCAAACGGCGTTCTCTTTATCATAAAGTTCTAAAAAGTCCCTAACTGTCATTTGTCTTTTCCTTTCACAACAATCACCAACACTGGTTCAATGATATCATCAATATAAATGTCATTTATTGTTTCATCATATCGGAAAAACTCAGGGCAATAATCAGGAAAAATGTCGCACACTTCCCTATTTTTTAATTCTTCCAATGTATACGAAAATTTAGGATGAACAAATTTGCCACGTATTTTTATTGTGTCAATATTTTCGTACATGGATTTATTCGAATTGTTTGATTCAAAAATAGCAAAATGCACAAGACCTTTATGCACGTTTTTCAAAACTTCGTTGACTGTCATTTTTATCCTTCCTTCATCACACGCTTACGCCAGTTCAAACTTTTGGCAAAAACTATCGTTGCTTTTCTGAATGAATGTAATTTCTTTAATTCAACAACATAGTAAAACATTTTTTCATTCTTCCTTTCATAAATATCATTCGTTGATATTATAATACCATTTTATCGGTTTATTGTCAATACTTTTTGAAATCTTATTTATGATTTCTCGCTCTTTCTTTTTCTATAAATGATACTATTCTCAAGACGTCTTGCTCTTCTTTGTTGTAAATTTTTGCTGAAAAATCGCTCATGCAATTTTCTTCTGTAACTGTGATTCCCGACGCGCTCAACATATCATAGAACCAATCTTTTCTAGCTTTGTATTCCGTATAAAGCGAGATATATTTTTTCTTAGTATGTGCAATCTCACTGAATTTCACGATTCCATTTTTCTGCATTTCTTCGATTTTTTCGCAAATGCGTTTATATGCATTTGTCATCGCCTCAAAATAATGAAAGCCGTGAATAATACTTTTGTCCATTTTCTAGTCCTAAAGCGGTGAACCTATCACCGCCTTTCCTTTCTTTTTTAATAAATCTCATTCAAGAGATTTCTTTCTGCCATTTCGTAAACTTCCTTGGAATAATCATTCATCACCTTGCTTGTGTGAACAATGATTCCATCTCTTTTCAAATCTGCTATAGCAAGCTCTTTTCGTTCACGATAGCTTTCGTATTTATTCCCATATTTTCTCATCAGCTCATCGGCTTTCGATTTGCTAATGATTCCATTAAAGAAAAGTTTTCCAATTCTTACCAAAACATTGAAATAAGCATTTTCCATATCTTCATAATATTTAAATGCGTTTACCGCGTTTTTCTGCATACTGTTTAATCTCATTTGTTTTCCTTCCTTTCATCACTAAGAGGTTTTCTTCCTTCCCTCTGAATATAATACTATCACCTTATCAGTTTATTGTCAATACTTTTTATGGTTTATTTTCTGTATTCTGTAATTTAGTTTATGAGCGTTCAGATATGTTCAAGTGTAACTTTACTAGCTGTTAGTTCAAAAACGCCTGTAATCAAAAAATAAGCACGTTTTTAAGCAAAATAAAAGCGGGTTTCCCCGCTAATATTTCTTTTTGAAGAATAGAATATAGGTCAGTATAAAGAAAATGCCTAACTCAATCATTCCAAATTCCCATTCTTACTCTTAACGTGCCGTTTTCATCGTACACGCATATAAGCTGGTCGCTGATAGTCATTCGCGCTCCTGTTGTCCCGCCAAGCTGACCTATGTTCATCCCCATGGCACTTAACGACTTTGCCGCCAGCTTTTCTGCGGTGATTGACCCTGCGTCTATATTTTGTGCTATGACGCCTTTATCAAACTTTGCCTCACCTGTCACATGCAGATATTTCCCGTCTATGGTAGCACCGCTCTTATCGAGATTGATTTGGCTGATTATGTTTTTCCCATTGAAGTCTGTTGATTTGACCCTAAGATTCACTGCATCCTTTAATTGGGAAATGGCGGAGTATGACGGATTGTCGCTGTTAAGCTCACCCACGATAGATGTGATGTTGTTTGCATTCTGTGTTACTTGTGACTGGATATCCTTTAAGCCGTCATTCACTACTGTCTGTATGGATGTGTTTAACTGCTTAAAAGCGGAATAATTCTGCGTTGCATTGTCAAGACTATTTAAGTTAGTGACTATCGTTTGAACGCTATCCGCCGTCTGTTTAATCTGTGACGCTAAATTAGCATCGCCATCTTTTACTAATCCTTCTATTTCCCCATCTTTGGCTTGTAAACTGGTTATGTTTCCTTGTACTTTTGAAAGCTCTGTATTGAGAGACGATACTGAATTATCAATATCGCTAATATGATTGATATTTTCTTGAATAACGTTATCAAACTTCTTCATGGAAATGACGCCATCTTTTATCATGTCGCCGTCTATTTCAACCTTAACAACGCATCTTGTGGCTGGCGATTTCTCGCCCTCGCCGAATATGTCCGTAAACGCAACCTTTACGTCATATATACCTGCATCGCAAAGGTAGCTAGTCACGTTATTCGTTGACTTGAATGATTTCTCTTCTGAACCGCCGGAAACGTACACATTTATTCCATTGCATCCGTCAGGAATTGGTTCTGTGCTTATCGCCATGCCGCCCAGCTTAGGGGATACTCTCGGTGCTTTCGGCGTCTTAGGAATAGCCTTATTGTATTGCAATTCTGCGGCACTTGAATACTTCCCGACCGCTGAACGGGCATATAAATAAAGCGTTCCTTTTCTGTTTTCAAGCTCTATCGTCGCACTTGTGCCGCTTGTTCTAGCTAATAAGCCAACATCTTCCACGCCAACGTCAGTATCATCGCGGACTTCATAATAAGCTATATCGGCATTGGTCACTTCTTTCCATGTTACTATGCATTTGTTTCCAAAAGTGATTTGAAAATCATCAGGAACATTAGGAATCTCGGTTTTTAACGCCACTGTAATTTTAGTCTGCGGGGATAAATCAGGGCTGGTAGAAACGCTATACTTGTCTTTTGTGCATACCGCAATCTGATAGGTATCCCCCACGATAGCCTGCGGTATTACCACCTCTGTTTTCCCGTTCCCGCCGTATATCCATTCACCATTAAATCCCATCTCATCGGCTGGCACGCCTTCTTTAAACGTCAGGTCATCCGCCTGTCCGTAATTGGTTTTATACCAAACATCTGCACTATCATAAGCATCTAATTCAGGCGGTGTCCAATCAACAACAATGTCATAACGTGCTATGCCGTCCTGTTGCTTTCGGTATCGGTTCCTAGCCATTACATCTGTAACTGGTGGCAGGTAGTATTGTTGAATTGTATATTGGTATGCTTGCACATCTGCGAGGTCTTGCACATTCGCACCAAAAATGTTATATGAGCAGAATTTGAAGTACACCTTTTTACCGATATCTTCTTTTTGGAAAGGTAACTTTGCTAAATATGTATCGCATCTAACAAAATCTGAACCACTCGTATGGCTTCTCTTAGAGGTGTTATACTGTCCTCTGATACATCCGCTTAACGTGTAATTTCCGTTACTATCCATCTGTGCCGTCTGATAGCTGAAACATTCGCCGTCAATCCAGCAAAGAGTATTCCCGTTCTCGGCATCCTCTTTTGTGCCGCTGATAAGCTGGTCATTGCAAGACACTGTAATGGTGGTATCATCTGCCGATATGTCGCTTATAAGTTTCCCTAAACGGCTTGAATTGGTCAACTGCCCGACACGCCTATAATTTATGTTATCATCACTGGCATAAATATAGCATCCACCCCATGACGTGTTCACACCCTTACCCGCAATCCAAACCTCATTCCCGGTTGTTGTTATATCAACAGGCGGCTGAAAGATAACAGGCAACGTGTTAGGCGCTTCCATATTAAAGTCCACAAACGGTCTTTCTGTTTCGTGTACATTATACTTTGCTTCGGTCACATCCATTGGCGGACGGGAGATAGCAGTCAATTCTAAAAGCCCATCGGCATCCTCGGTTACACTGTTTATAATAGCTGGTTGATGGTCTAATCCGCAGGTTTCGTCTGTCAGGGTAACTAAATCGCCAACCTCCAGTCGGCAAAAAGCCCAGTCAAGTTTAAATGTATACTGGTTTCTTCCGTACTTTGCATTGCGGGCGAGCTGTTCCGCTAATCTAACCGCGCGTGATTTCTTATAAAGATAATGCGCCTGTATTGTGTCTGATTGTCTAAGCCCGTATTTTTTAATATCATCCGTCAGCTCATAAGCAACGGTTTCCGTCTCGTAAGCATTATCCCTAGAAAGGAACTCCACTGGAAATTGATTATATACTTCACTGGAATCTTTTCTCGCATAGGTGACTAATGCGCCGTTATCCTGCGGCAAGAAGTCATCACTGGTTAAATCATATGTGATTGTCTTATTCGGCATCCACCCGCCGACAGGTCTATCTTCCAAAGGAACAATCTTGAATCTGTCATTCGACCAAAACATATAGGCATTAGTGATGGTTGCGATTTCGTTGATAATTTCACGCGCGCTCTTGGCACTTGTCGCATCCGACGGCGTGGAAATCAGCATATCGGCATTGCGGCAATAGCTCCTATAATTCTCTAATCCGTCAATCTGTACATTTCCCAATCCGACTTTATCTAATACGAACCGGATATAATCAGCAGGGTTTACGTCAATTCCATCGCCAGTATCAAGTAATTTCCCCTTGACTTCGAAATTATAGTTAGGGAAAGACGCACTATCCCCTAAATCAATGACGCCTGCCACATAAGCAAGCCCATTATAAGAAAGTGCCTTGTCAGGATGTTTAGAGGTCAGGTACGCCCATGGCTTCTGATTTGCTGAACCGACAAAAGCTGTTAATCCTAACGATGAGTTAGGATAGGTGTAAACATCTTTATCCTTCCAAATCTTACCAATCCCGCTGATTTCGCCTTCGCACAATCCCATAATGCAAGCCACGGTATAGGTATATGTTATGGTGGTTGTCTTGCTTCGACCGCCCTTGCCACTTCTCTGCGTTTCCCTGTGTTCGTGTGCGGTGAAGTCATCATAATAAATCACATTGCCAGTTACCCTAGTTGTCCCTAAAATTTCCATAACTGGACTGCCGTATTCTGCTGTGCCAACACTAAAATCGCTGATTTTATTAGAGCGTATTGTTGTGTTATGCCCCTTGAAAAAGCCCATGACTACCCCCTAAACCTATAAATCCCTCTAAGCCGTGATTTCCCTTTGGCATCTAAAAACATAACGTCATTCAATTCAGATAAAATCACGCCCTCATCAACCATGGCATGACACAAAATATTATCGCCGATGTAAATGCCACCGTGAGAAATGCATCTGCCGTACTGGTAAAGCAGAAAATCGCCCGTATCCATAGTTTCCACTTTGTCACATTTCGCTTTCACATAGTTCAAAAACCATTCATCGCTTCTGTGCAACGCCCATTCATTTGAATACGGCTCAATGTGATAGGAATCTTTCTGCATCAGTCCGGCATCTTCCAACGAACCTATAAGGAGCATCCCGCAGTCCACCCCATGCCCTTTAGACTTTGCCATGTTGACATGCGGCGTTCCTAACCATGATAAAGCGGCTTTCGCTATCTTTTCTCCATTTGTCACAATAAGACTTCTTTCTGCGGTTTAAAAGGCGCAACAACGGCTATATCGTCGCTGTCTTTAATAGTAACAATACCGTCCTTGTCGGTAGAGAATGAACCTTGCGGGTAATATTTTCGTATTGGAAATTCCATATTCAGTCCGCTTGTTTCCGCCTTTACATCAAGAGATACGACTAAACCGCCTGCGCTTGTGACTTCCGTCAATCCGCCGAAAAGGTCAATGCACCCGATGATTTGGCTATCCCTAAAAAAGCATCTTCGCAAATACAATTTCGCCCTGTCAAGAACGCCAGTGTGTACTGCCTTGACAAATGACATGCCCTCAAGGTTATCATTCTTCCCGCCTTTTATGGTGATACTCATTGTATCCACCACAACGGTTGAGTTCAACTGCACCTGTTCCCGTTCAAACATCAGCCCGTCATGGCGGTATACTTTTGAGTTATACGTTATGTCTGCATCCATATCTGCATAGTAGTAATGGTGTCCGTTATGCAATACCAATTCGTATATGTCACATGCCTGTATGTTTCTCTGCGTTAGAAGATAATTTTCTAATGCGCTGGTTACGTTCTTCATTCCACTGTCTCCAATGTCAGATTATCCGATTGATTGATGTTCTTGAAAATGGCGGTTATCTTAAACCCATCGTTCTTCATGATGACTTTCCAATAATATGTATAAGACGCGGTTATTTTCCCGATTTGCGCCACCCTTAACTGGATGACGCCGCCCGATTCAATATAATCGGTTTTGGGCAATTCTACGCCATCCACGAATACATGTAAATCCGTTACTTTATAAACAGGTTGCACATAGTCGCCCATTTTCATGACGCATTGATACTGGTTTGTCCCTAAAGAAGAAAGCGGTATGTTGGTTTCTTTGTTATCTTCCGGGTCTAGGAAAAAGAACGGTTCATACGCACCCTTTATCTGATTGATAAACCCGAACATGGTATTCTTCTCGTCGTCCGTGAGTGTTTGAAACTTGGTCACGATTGTCCATTTTGGATATTTCCGATTAGTCAATGTGCGGCATCGACCGCTACCCGCTGTGGCGATAGTGGTCTGCCATTCCGTTTCTTTGGTTGACTTCCATGCAAATTTACGTATATCAGGAAATGTTCTCATCACCATACCCCCGCTTTTGTGGCGAAATTTCTTGTATCGCTGAATAATCCTTGCTTGATTTCTTTCAGCCCACCGCGTTTCAGGAAGGAACGAACTGAATTTCCGTCAATCGCTGAAATATTGATAGATACCGCGCCGCCGATTGTACCGCCGACTGAACTTACAGAACTTACCACGCCGCCCGCTGAAAAGTGCTTTATCCTGCCCTCATTTAATGCGTTCAATGTTGGCACGCCTATTCTGTTGACTGCCTCTGCTCTTAACACAAACTCGCCATCAGAAAGCATCGCCGGAATGGAATCGCTGGTGGACGTTCCAATTCCGCTTATCGCGCCGCCAGTCGCGGCACCTAATATCCCACCTGCTTTGACAGAATTTAAAGCAATGGACGCGCTAATCGCCGCACTGGTTAATTGGCTCATAGCGCTGGTTGCCGCCTCTGTTGTACCCGCTTCTGCTGGCTTTGTGGTTGCGCCCATGACATTTGTTACCGTGTTTTCCACGGTCTTTACTTCCGTGCCTATGCTCATGGTATCGGTTAAGCTCTTAACGCCTGTATCGCCAATCTTAAAGGAATCCGTAATTCTCTTGGTGGCTTTATCGAATGCATTGAGTGATTTTGTCGCTGATTTGAAATCCAATCCTTTGGCATTCTTTCCGCCGCCAAATAAACCGCCGATTGCATTTACACCTGCGCTAACTGCCTTAGAACCGACTGCATTTGTTACGGTTGAACCAATGGTATTCTTGCCATTGGTACTTTTCCCGTTCTTTCCAGTTAAGCCGCCCAGTATAGACGTTGTAATCTGCGCCGACCATTTTTGCGTAAACTGTGAAAGGATAGACTTAAAAAGATTAGATACTAGGCTATAGACAGAATCTATAAGCGACTTTGTGCCAATGAAAGCATCTTGGAAGAAGGTATCAAGGCTTGACTGCATCGTTTTAGACGTTTGAGTGATGATATCCTCGACACTTAAATGAGACTTTTTCCATTCGTCGTAATACTCCTGCATTTCCGATTTCTTGGACTGCCAATCGAAGTAATCTTTTCCATCTTGCGAATTAAGCAATTCAGTTAATGCCTGTTCATCACCATCGTTAATTCTTGCATTTGCGGTTCTTTCAAAGGCATCTCTAATCGCCTGCTCTCTTTCCTTGGTTGCCGCAAGCACTTTTGCTGTCTTTTCATCTTCTGCAACTTTTTTGGCTTCCACGTCATCTTTGTAACGGGACAGTTTCTTAATTTGCTCTTCTTCGTCTCTTTCCGCTTGCTTGACCGTATTTTCGTACTGGATTTGTGCCAGTGTCTTGTAATCGCTGGTGGCTTCGGCAGTGACCTGTGTTGTTTTCTCTTTAACCTTTTCTAAAGATTCAGCCCATTCTTTGTTAATTTCATCAATTTTGGCATTTTTATACGTTTCAAGCATTTTTTCGGCTTTAGACGTATCTATGTCATCAGAAACTTCTTTAATGTTTTTAATCTCTTTCTTCTTATTTTCTATTTCTGTATCAAGTTTCTGCATCTGATTTTCGTACTGGGTGGCGGTTACTTCTTTGGTGGATGTGTCAAGGCTTTTTTCTAAATCCTCTAACTGCTTTTTAGCGTTATCTATCTGTTTCTGACGGTCTATAACACCTTTTGCGCCACTGGCGTCATATTCGCCAAACTCACCTGTAAACGCATTATATGCCTCTTCTGCATAATCCATGCGTTTGCCGCGTTCTGTCCCCTTAGAACGTTCGTAATACTTATCTGTTACATACGCCGCATCTCTTGCGTTGTTAGTACCTTTTATCTGATTATATGCGCCTTTTTCCTTGTCCTGCATCTCATAAATTAAAAACGCTAATTGGCTATCGAGCGTATCTTCGCCATTAAATCTATCTCTTTGGAAATCTCTTAAATCGGTTAGTCTGCTTCCCTGCCATTGTGCTATGCCCTGCGCCGTCCCATCGGTCGCATTTAATCCTAAATCAAACGTACCGCCGCCGCTTTCCTGCATGAGATTCCCGACAATTCCTGCGGCTTGTTCCTTAGTGAACCCGTTCCCTATCAGGTATCTCATGGCATACATGGCATTGGATTCTCCGTCTTGCTGTTGGTTGTTCTTTGTTGCTTTTTCTACTTTGCTCGATGAACCTTTTGACGTTTTCCCTTCACTGTCTGATTCCCCAACCGCCATTATCTTGTCCATAATATCTTGGTACTGGTTTGTGAAATTGTCTAATGCTTCTGTATTCTTTTTTGTTGCATCCTCATTATCTTTTATAATCCTGCCATTTTCATCCAGCTTTAACCCCTGCTGAACAGCGGCTTCATAGGCGGCGTTATTTTCATTGGTGTCATATACATTTCGTCTAACACCATTCCGCAATTCAAGCATGGTATGGTCTTTTTCATCGTACTGATACTCTTTCCCATTGTATGTATAAACTTTTTCGGACGCGGCTTTCTTCTTTTCTTCTTCGTAAAAATTATAAAGACTTACTGCCGCCTCGCCTATAGCAACTGCAACGCCAATCCATCCGCCTGCAAGCGCAAATACCGCCTTTGTCAACACTTGAACCTTTGAAGTCGCGGATACTGACGCCGCAACGGTTTTTTCTCCTGCGACAATAGACGCATTCCCTGCCGCCTCTGTGACTGCGGTTAATCCTGCCGTTGTCGCGGTCGTTTCTGCCACTTTCCCCTGCGCCGCCGTATATGCTTCCGCATATTGTGTCTTTACTGTATTAGCGGAAACAGTCGCCTCGCTTGCCACTTTTTTAGCCTGCGCCGTCGCGGTCGTGCCAAACTTATTAGCCGCTTGCTCGCTATCTTCAAATGCACCCGTCATGGTTTCGCCCACACGTTCTGCATCCGCTTCCATTTCTAAAGATGATTCTTTTACGGTTGCCTGTTTTTCTGCTTCTGCCTCTGCAACGGCTCTAGCCGCGGCATACGCATCCTCTATATTCTTTTTGAATACGCTAATGCTCTCATACGCTTTCGCCGCAAGTTTTAACCCCTCATAAATGGCAATCAGCTCAACAATAGTCTTTGTGTACGCCACCACATCTTCTTTGTTTTCGCCAATCCATTTTGCTAAATTCTGTAAAGCGGGAATAACTTCATTTAACAGTTCATGTGCAATAGGCGCAAGTGCAACGCCAGCTACTAATTTTAAGCTGCCAAATTGCATGTTTACCTGTTGAATCTGTCTGCTAAGTTCATGCATTTGATTAGCGTCCAGCCCAACACCCTTGATAGATGTTGCGATTTTAGCGACTTCGTTATACTGCTTTAACGTACCCACTAACGCCATGCCTCGTATGCCTAGCGTATTAAGCACAAATTCCTGCCCAGCACCTGCTTTTTCGGCTTTTTCGTACCCCTCTGCCATAGCCTTTAATTGGTCGTTAAAAGGAAGTAACCGCCCTTCGGTATCCGTCAGCTTTACGCCAACTGCGTCTAATGTTGCTTTTGCTCTATCGCCGCTCTTCCCCGAGGACGCTAATGTACTATCCAATCTGCCTAAAGCTCGTGCGGCGGTCATAGCATCCGCGCCGGTGCTACTCAAAATCCTGTTGAAAGTCGCCGCTTCCCCAATGGTCATGCCAAATCTATTGGAAAGCTGGTATAAATTCTCGCCCGCTTGTGTTGCGCCCTGCACCATGGCGGTAAGCCCGAACCCGCCTGCCGCCAGTGCAGATATTTTAGAGAATGTGCCAAAAATACTAGCGATTTTACCGTTTACGCCGCCTAAAGAGGATTCGAACGCAGATAAGGGGGCAACATCAAACGTTTTTTTGACTTTGCCCTCTAATTCGCTAAAGGCTTCATTGGCTTTTTTGGTATCAATCTCAATTTCGCCATGTAACTTTAAGTCATCAGCCATTTATTATCTCCTCATACGTTAAACATTTCGCAGAATTGTTCTTTCTCTTCTTCGGGTAACGGTTTATCATCCGGGTGCAATCCATAATAGATGGTTTGATAGGTTTTATTCAAATCTTCACTGTACGGTGTAAGCATCCATGCGGTAAAATACGCCATTCGCCTATCGTCGGACTGCATTTTTTTGCTATATGCATCGCTGACAGACAGATATTCTCCCATGGTCATTTTTTCAAACTCCCATGGTCTTAATCCCAAATACCCATAGGCGAATGGTTCAGACAGTTCAACCCATTCCGTAAGAGATTCTATTTTTCTGCCTTCACTTTTGCCGCCCTTGGAAGAAAAAAATCCGATTTAAGCAATACCGCTTCTAAAATCTTGCCTGCCAGCATATCAATGGTATTGCCATCTTCGATGAATTTATCCATTAAGTCATAGACTGTATCATCATCTCTTTTAATACCCTGCAAGCCATATTTCAGAATAGTTTTCATGTTTTCCACGGTCATTGCTTCGGTAAACTTTCCCTCTGCCGGATTCAGCAAAGCAAGGAGCGACCTTCCCAGTTCCTTTTCCATTGGAACGAATGCACCGATGGTAAGAACAAATTTATAATCTTTTCCGCCAATCTTGAAAATAGTTTCTTGTCTCATTATTCTTCTCCTAAATGAAAATGGGAACCCAATTACAGGTTCCCATATTGTTACCCAGCAGTAACAGAAATCGCAATGTCCACTTTGTTTGCAAATTTCGCGGTAAGCGTGGTTGCCTGCTTGATTTTAGATAAATATTCCTTCTTGACCGTCAATGTGTCGCCCACTAAATCATAATCCACATCGTACTCAAGAGAAATCCCGTTCTCATCTTTCAACGCACGGATTGCGATATCTGCCGTGTTAAATTTAACGCTGGCATCTTTAGACGCACTAGCAGAAATAGTCGGCGAAGTTGCCGTCGGTTTTGGCGGTGTAACCATGCTAGAAAGTTCGCCGTTTCCTTCGATTGTCATCTTTACAGAAAGCGCGTTTTTGTGTGCGTTGTCATCCGAGAAAGCGGTAATCGTACCCCATCCCTGTCGATAGGAACCGTCCGCATACTCAATACGGAATAATGCGGGTTCATCATTGATGAATCGATTATGGCAAATCTCAATTCCTTCATCGCCTAATACCCATAAGCCGCTAAAGGAAATTGACCAGCTATGAAGCCCCGCCAGTTTTTTAGAGTAATTCCCGGTGGTCTTGTCCGTTGCATCAATAGAATCAGCCTTTTCAGAAATAGGGGAATTTTGCTGACCGCCGATTAAAACCCATTCATAAGGATTAGCCTGCGCCGCAACATAAATAATAACGTCCTTGCCTGCGACTGCTTGGGCGGTATTTTTATATTTCGGAAGTGCATCTAATTGTTCTTGCGTTAATGCCATTTAGTCCTCCTGTTGTATCTTAAATTTATAAACAATTATCCCATGATAACCCGTCATTCCTTCTTGGTATTCCTCACCATTTGCCGTGACGGTTGAAAGCTCGCTTTCAATCAGGCGATTGTGTTCCATCGGTAAATCGTAAGCGGAAATGAGATAAATTATATCATTCATAATCTCGCTCATTTCTTTTTTCCCTTGGGAATTAGAGAAAACATGAATATATTGAGTAATAGAGTGTGTGAAAAATGTCTTATTTTCATCAATAGGAACGTCCTGCATCATTCCTAACCATATGTATGGCAATGTTATCTGCTCATCGGGAATCCTGTCGTACACAGGGACTGACTGCCCTTTTGAGAGTAACTGATATAACGATTTTTGAAATTCATTAAGCGGTATCCGTATATTCATAAATTCTTCACCACTCTACTCATAAGTTCTTTTATACAGGCATCGTATGCAGGTCTTAAAAAAGGTCTTGCCCTCATTTTTCTTGTTCCGTTTTCCACATATCCCGCATAAGAAACATCGGAATACACTTCGCCTTTCATCCCTTCCACCTTTGTTTTGATTGAATTTCTTAATTTACCCGACCTGACAGGGGCAAGCTGTTTCGCCATTCTCTGTATATCTTCGCAGGTATCCTTTACTGCTTTTTCACAAGCAGAATCCAATCTCTTGGTGGTTTCTTCAACGTATTTTGAAAGCGAAGAATCGTCCAATATGATTTTAGCCACGGTTGACCTGTTTCTGCATTGAAAGCGTCAATACGTCGTACTTTGAACGGTCTATATAGAGTATTTCAAACATTTCGCCCTTGTATTCAACTTGGCAAGATGTATCCAGTCCCTCTAATTCGTCATCTATAATAATTTGCTGAACCATGCTTTCTTTCGAACCTGTCTCGCCGCCAGTCATGCTCATCGACGGTTGATTTATTTTCGCTTTTAACGCGCCCAGCGTTTCTAGGGTACTCTTATACCCACCTTGACCGTCGGGCTTCCGTATGGGCTTATAAACGACGATAGACTGCAAATCATAATGCACTGCCGTCCCCTCAAAGTGACTAATGATACCGCCATCATACTTTTCCACTTTGGTGACTTTGTATTCTTCCCCTTGGTAGGTGATAATATCTTTTTTTACCGCCTGACTTGGCGGCTGATTGGATGGAAATATCTCATCGTTTGTATAGATACGAATAGCCCTGTCAGTCGTACCAACAGGGCTTATGCTCGTATCATTTGACGGTTGAACATCAGCAATGATGGTGACATCTTCGGTTGTTTTGTCCCTATACGTTCTTTGTACAGTATAGGATTTCCTAAACCATGCCATGTATCACTACCCCATTCTTGTAAGCACAGGTATAATCACCCGACGTTTAAGCCGTTCAAACATAATACCGTATATCGTTTTTGCCAAAAAAGCATCGCTCGAAAGGGATGTACCATAGGAACGGGATAGCGCGCCCTCGTGTTCTGACGTTACCTCTTTTGTAACGCCGCCGCTTGACGCGCCCTCGCTCATGGATAATTTTCTAAGCGTTAATAAGTGCGCGGTTAAATATATAAGTGCCAAATCGTATGCCTTGCCAAACTGTTTACGACTGACAAATACCGATGCGGTTTCAAATCCCATCTGCAATGTCCCCTCGTCCAGTCCGTTTAATTCAGGTGCAAGGTCAAGGAGTTTCTCGGTATCATACATTTTAACCCTCGCTAACTTTAATGGCGTTCAGAATATCCGCCTTATTTTTGCATCCATCAAGGTTAATGCCCTTGCGGTCTGCGTATTCTTTTAATTCTTTCACTGTCTTTTGTTCCACTTCTTCTGCTTCGATTTTAGCCGTTTCTTCACTGACAATTTGAATCCTGCCCGCCCGCTCTTCTTCTGCCAGTTTCGGATAAGTCTTTTTCATTTCAGCAAAATCGCATTCGGTCGGTGTACTCGGTACGAGGAGTACACCACCAGCAATGATAAGATGAGATGTTCTGTTAATAACTTTCATTAGCAACCACTAGCCTTTGCGAACGCGAGCGGCATTGTAATGGATACGCCAATGGCTTCTGACAGGCACGGCACTTTGTATTCAAGATTGTTCGGCTGAACAGGCATCTGCGTGAATCTGTTCGGGATTTCAAACTTGATGTATTCAGGAATGAAGTTGCCCGCAATCATTACGTCTTTGCCGTTATCTGCCTTTTCAAGCTCACCGATTTTCATCCAGCGAATGATTTCCGGGTGTACGCCCTGTAAAAATTCGAGGATAGTACGGTCTGAATCTTTCAGACGGGTGGTCGCAAGGTGGTTATACGCCTTTGGTGCAAGGAGTACCGTGTTCGCCTGTTCCACCTGTTTGGTCTGTTCCGGAATGGATTCGATGAAATCATTCATGTCTCGGATGACATTTTCTTCGGTCTTTTTGGAAAGCTCGGTCGCATTGGACGTGCCATCCGCCGGAAGTGAGAATGCGGTAATGTTATCGTTGTTTAAGAACCCGATAACGTTGTGTGCGGAATCGCCATGCCATGCAATGCGGTTTAACTTTGCGTCAATCGCGCGGCGTGCGGCGGATGCTCTCATAGAGTCAAGGTTCATGTTGGCAAACATCGCATTACGCAGTTCCTTGTAGTTATAACCATAAGCGTCGCCGACGGTTACAACGCGAACCGCGTTTTCTTTAGCCACGAGGTCAACACGTTTCAGGTCGTCACCATAGTTAGAGATGACTTCTGCCATGCCGACGGAATCATAAATGCGCTGTACGGCGGTTTCTGCGCCTGCTGGTACATCTGTCATTACAGGGAATACAGTGAAAGCGTTGAGCGGTGCTTTCTTTACCTGTAATGCCTTCTTACGAACGTAGGTAAGCTGTCTAGTTAAGAATGCGGATTCATCCGCATCAAGGTTCGTATTCTTTAAAATACGTGCATCATCTAAATTGATGTTTTTCATTTATTGTCCTTTCCTTTATTGACTATTGACGAACGCGAACTCTTACGATTTCGCCTTTTGATACAGAATCAAGGTAAGTAAACCCGGTCAGTGCCTTTACAGTGTCCGAAGTTTCCCCTGTAGATACGACATAATCAACATGGTCGCCGTTGGTCTTGATTGCCACGGTATCGCCAGCTTTTACATCTGCGCCAGCTTCGACATATACGTCGCCAAAGGTAATAACTGGTACAGAATAGCCAGTCGGGTAATACGGGGTTTCCGGTTCTTTATGAACATGTACCGCAATACCGATAGCCTTCGCGGAATCAGTATCAGCTTTAATCTGTTTTACCTGTTTCGCGGTATCAGTGCCTCTCATAACAAGAGTACCCGGCTCAACGCCGCCTTCGGATGCAAAAGAATCAATTACATGGGCGGTGGTATCTGCAAGTTGTCCTTTAAACGCGGGTGCATCTTCACCATACCAAGTGAACGGTTTAGCTTGTGCCATTATTTAACCTCCTTCAGGTATAATTCACTTTCGTCTTTTCTAAGACGTTTTTCGAGTTCTTCGACGGATAATTCATCAGAATCAGCAGAATCTTTTCTGTCGTTCTGTTTACCAAACTGCTGACGCTGTGCGCTCATGCCGTCATCATGCTTCTTTGTTTCATCATCTTTGCAAAGGTCATAGCAGACATTGATATAGTTGTCGTCTTTGCCTTCAAGGTCAAATGAATCGCCGCGAACAGACTTAATGACTGCCACTTTAATATCATGCGCGTTCATTTCATCAGCTTTTTCAATGTTATGGGCTTTTGCAATGGAAAGCATTTCGATACGCTCTTTTACGGCAGAATCAAAATTAGCTTTAAATTCTGCGTCTTTCTTTTCTGCTTCTTCTTTTAATTTCTGTACATCTGCTTCCGCAGAATCACATTTAGCCTGTAATGTGGAAGAATCCTGTTTAGCCTTTTCAAGTTCAGCCTTTGCCGCTTCGCAATCTTTTTTAGCCCCATCAGCTTCGGCTTCTTTTTCCTTCTTTCCTGCTTTCAGCTTTTCGATTTCAGCTTTAAGAGAAGAAATTTCTTCATCGGTCGCCTTTTGCTTTTCTTCCATTTCCGCTTTGATAGTCTTTAAATCTTCATCAGCGCGTTTATCTTTAGCCGCCATTTCCGATTTCAGGTCTTGATTTTCCTGTGCTAATCTTTCAGCATATACCTTGACTTCCGGCGCGGTTTCATACTCTAAACCACTGTCAATACGAATTTTTACCATTTCGTCCTCCTTATTGGAATCTTCTATAACTTGGTCGCCATCCATGTTCAGCCTTGATACGCCAGCCCTTCCTCGGTGTACTATAGCTAAATGGTTATACCTAATGTTTCTCTGTACGGCGTCATAATGTTCGCCGTCAGGTGTTACGCCCGATGTTTCATCAAGGTCGAGTGTGTACCCGCAGGAAAGCTCTCTATCCTCGGTCGGCAAAGTGTATAAAATTATGTCTGCCACGATGTTGTTATCATCTTTTCTGCCTTCGGATAAAACCGTCCCCACTGGATGAAGTGCGTCAATATTCTGCGAATTGACAACGCCCTTGTGTCCAATGGTAATTGGCTTTCCTTTAAGAGACATGAGACTTTGCTCATTGAACGCCTCTTCGGGTGGTCTATACTCGCGTCTCACACTTCCATCAAAGTTTTGATAGAGGAGTACCCCCGTTCTCCCAACAATCGGTGAATCTTCGATATACCCCTCACCTGTTCTTTGCGCTTGAAACGCATATGTATCGAATCGTTGTATTTTATTTCACCTCGCTCATAATTTCGGAGAGAATTTTTCTTGCCTCTTCTTTTGTGATAATCTCTGAACTTACAAGAGTATTCACGGCGTTAATCTTCGCCGCCTCGGTGTTGACTTTCGTCTGTTTTACGGATGCTTTTTCCGGCTCGCTCATCGTCCAAAGCGGATTAAATTCTATAGTGTATTTTTCGGGAAGATTTAACCCTTTTAATTGGTTCAGAATGGATATAAGCCGCGATAACTGCGGTTTCATGTTCCGTGTCTGAATCCGATTTACCATTTTGTAATACTGCTCAAAATCGCTTCTTCCTGTGGCGTTTAGCCCAGCAGGGGAACGCCCAAACAGTATAGTGACTGGTATATTCGTTGCGGCGGCTAATGCAACTTCAAACTCTTCTGAAATTTGAGGTATACCGCCCAATGGCAATGCATATTGCTGATAATCATCCGCAGAATCAATGGCTATGGTATTCAAAAAGTGCCTAGCCATATCAATCGCCTGTAAGCGTTTTTGTATGATTTCTTCGCCGCCATCACTGGAAAGAATATCCGCCAACCCATTAAGTTTAAGCATGGATTGCGAAAGGCGGGAAAGTGCCGCAAGGGAAAGGTTCATTGAGGTTTCATACTGTATAAGGCGGCGTTGAATTACATCAAACACAGTGCCGCCCCATCCATCTCTGTATCGGCGCTCTTCTTTTGAAATTCTTCCGCCTCGAAAGAGGAGCAGCCTGCTTTCATGTACGTTTATAGAGTTCCCATATTCATTTATAAGGGTGTACATGTACGGTCTGCCGTACTTCGGGTCGTTCGGGTCAGAATAATAACTCCCCGTTGTTGAAATATCTTGTTTTGAATAAACGTCTAGGCGTTCTACCCTGTCTGCTGATTTAATGTCTAACGGTTCATCGAACCGCCGCCCATCGTTAATCATCATAAGAATAGCCGAACCGCCCATCGCTCTTTCCCATGACAGTGCTTCACTGAATTTATTGTCCCATTTTATATCTTCAAGCTCTGACATAACGGCTTTAGATTGTTCTATCTCGTCTGAACCGTTTATGAGTTTAAAGCCTTCCGATACCGCGTCGTCTGCTGGAATCTCTACGATTTTTCTAGCAATCCCGTTATATGTATAAAGGTTGTCGATTTCTTTATCGTAAAGCGGTATTTCACTATCCACACTGTATGACGCGAACGGGTCACGAGATTTTACGCCCTGCCCAGTAAAGGCGTTCACAAAGCCGTCACTTCGTAAAGTTTTCTTTTTCTTTCCCATATCGTGCCTTTCGTAAATTTCTTATCATCACTATAGCATACGTTAATCTATAAATTACTACAGATATTCATGCTTTTATTTTTTCTTGTATTTCTATCGGCAATTCTTTTACACGGCTTTTAATTTCATCCATAGCGCGCCTGTGAATGTTGTACACTTGAGAAATCGACCAATGAGTGTTTTCTGCCACATCTTCCCATTGATTCCCTAAAATATACCGCTCATGCATGACGGTTTTGTCGTCACTTCTTTCAAGCATGGATATAAGTCCCAATGCATACCGTTGTAACGTCATAATCAAGTTGATTTGTGAAACTATATCTCTTTCCCGCCTCGAGAGTTTTTCTTCTATCCTGCATAGAAGGTCTTTCATTTCGTCCTCTTCAAAACTTCCTTTAATCGTGCGAATTTCTTTGATATTGCTCTTATTTACGGACTTTTCTGCTTTCATGGCTTTTAAGAGATTGTTTTCATACATGGTGTACTTAAAGAAATCTTCGACTGTCACTTGGTCAACCCTCCCCATGCGGAATAATTGGAAACAATACGGAAACCATCAGACGATGAATCAACATAGTCATCATGTAATAAATCAGGAAACCCGTCCATTTCATCTAAATACGGCTTATTCCATTCCCCTTCAAGCATATAAATATTCCCGTTCTGCCATTGCGCAGCCATAGGTTCAGCACGAGTTATTTTATTCCCTGTTACCGGATTAGACATGAACGAATATCCTGCTAAAATCTTGGCATAGCTCCTAGACTGGTCTTTCCCTGCCTGTCCGGGGTCTTGCGGAATGAATATCTTGCTTGTCCCATACATGGTTTTATCCTGCTTAGCAGTTGATACGATTAAATCCCGTACATTTGCCGCATTTTTAGCCACGCGAGTGCCGTCAAGGATGATATACTGTCCGTTTCTCATGCGTCCCCATAACGTTCCGCAAGTTCTGTCAGGGTCTTTGTTAGATGTTGTGATTTCAGTCGCCGCCAAATCCCATGCACGAACAGACGTAACCAGTTTATCAGGGATAGTCTTGACAATTCGTATTCCATTCCTCGGAAAATATAATCCAGCCGCGGGTTTAATCTTCCAATTCCCGTTTAGAAGTCTTTCCCGTTCAACAAGAGACAATGCGTTCAGAGATGCTAAATAGCTCGGGTCAGCCGCTAATAACGCTTTATTATCATGAATGGATGATGCAATAAAAGTAACGGATTTGCATAAACTTATATCGACGCCGCTTTTTTCAGCACACTCTTCGGCAGTATCGCCCCAAATCACCGTATCATCCACACGGGTAAAATAGCGCTTTACGCCGCTCCTCTCTTTAATCGGGTATCCTGTTTCAGGGTCTATCCACCATGCTATAAATTTAGCCACCCATGAATCGGCATCAGGGTTACATGTCGCTCTGACATATGGTTTGACGCCGCATGTTGAACGGTTACGGGATAGCATATAAAAGAATTGCTTTTCGCTAAAATGTGTTAATTCATCGAAACAGTTTTTATTCACGATACCCATTTCTGTGATAAAATTGTTTTGAGAGGAAACGGTAAATGCCCGCACTGTTTTTTTGCCGATAGGAGTAATCACTAATGAGCAAAGAGAATAACACCCTTCCGAAAGAAATTTATCGTGACTATACGGATGTTGATACAATAATTTACGGTAAATACCGTTTTCAATATTGCCCTCACCATCCGAAAGCGAACATTTGGGGATTTGTTCAACAACACCGTCTATTCGCAGAACGCCGTCTTGGGAGATACTTGCTTGAAACGGAAATTGTGCATCATCGCAATCAAGACAAATTAGACAATCGCCTTGAAAATTTACAGGTCGTGACAAGGAGTGAGCATCAGGCAATTCATATGAAATTGCGCCGTCTTTCTTCCCACCCCGGCATGACCGCCGATGCAGTCGAAGAAATGCTAAAATCTCACGGTATAAAACAGACGGCGGCACATTTCGGCATAACAGTTCAAACACTTCGGGTTCATTTTCCTGATTTAACAAAGCCTTATGTTCGCCGTTCGCCAACGAAGATTGATGATAAAGCGGCGATTGAGAAAGTCCTCCTTTACGCCCCTGACGATAGGTATGGACTGCGAGAAATTGTTCAAGCGACTGGAATTTCAGCTCGTACAATAAAGCGTATTTGTGAAAGAAACGGTATAAAATTTGTTCGCAAGTCAAAGCGTGGAGAGCTTCACACGACTTATGACACTCGCACCGCGCAAGAGTTGATAGATGCGAATCCGCAACTTTCAACAAAAATTGTTGAATCTGCTTTGAACCCATCAATTTCTCGCCGTTCTTTTTATAAACAGTATCCGCAAACAAACTATGTTTACCTGCAAAAGATACTGGATTACTATAATTTAAAATGGATTTATTCGCGGAATCATACGACAACCAGCCGGAAGTAGTAAGAAATTCGTGATTTGTCGATTGTATTTGACTGTTTCCGTGTTCATCCGTTACTTTTACACAATCTTTTTCTTCTTCTACCCCAACATGGGTTATAGTCTGAACGCCCTTTAGTGTCATTACCTTGTCACCGACCTTAATATCGGTGACTTTTTTATATGTTCCGTCGCTCATAAGCACAGGAGTATTTACTTCGCAACAAAGCGCGCAAATCTGTGAACCTTGCCACTTGTAAACATCGTCATCCCTTGAGAGATAATCAAAGTTGATAACCGCTTTCCTTCCAAACGTCCAGTGCGCCTTTGGTGACATGGTGGCAACCGCATTAGGAAGCAGTCGGTACATTTTAGAGGATTCATCCCATAGACCGCCCGCCGCCATTATCTGCGTATAATTTCGTCGGAAAACGACCGCCTTATACCCTTCCACGTCCATATATCGGAGCGGCTCAAGTAACAGTGCAAACGATTTCCCACCGCCCGCCGAACCGCCAAATATACATATATCCGCACTTGTCGCTAGGAAACGCTCTTGCGGTCCCTCCTGCGGTTTAAGTATGATTGGATTCAATTCTCACCTCAAATAAAAAAGACAGGCATGGTGTCTGTCTTTTACTGGCTTTCTATTATTGCTGGATTTCCTTTGTATTAAACTTTGACATTTTGGCAGTAAACTTAATATTAGCAGGTTTTGTATACTCTTTCCCGTTAATCTTATACGAACGTTCCTTCACAATTTTAGTGTTGAACGCCGCAAATTTTGGAATTGTTACTTTGTCGCCATTTCTTAAATGTTCTTTGATTTTTTCAATAAAAAGATTGACAATCTTTTCTGTTTCAGATTTAACAAGCCCATTTTCTTTAGCAATTTCATCGACTAATGTTTGTTTTGAAAAATGCTCATTCATGATGTTCTCTCCTATTCTTTGTTCGGCATATATAAAATAACTTGTGGCTTGGTGCCTTCTTCACTTTCGCTTTCAGCTAATTGCTTTTCAGCAAGTTTCTCTTTCAATTTAAGCTCTGCCTTCTTTAATTTCAGCTCTGCCCGTCTTAATTCCATAAAGTCAGGGTTAGATTCCTGTCTTATTTTCAGATAGATTTCCGCCCACTTGGGGTTTCCTTTGGAAATTTGATTAAAGCATTGCAAAATCAGCAACATGTCTTGAATGGCGTCCTTGGGGTCAATTCCGCTTTCTCTCAACATTTGTATAATTCTTTGATTCTTAATTTTGCTTCTTCCGTATTCTTCGGCAAGCGTTCTTAGCGTTTTCCTTTTTTCATCAATCTCCCATCGCCTATTTCCGCCCCTCATCCCTAAAGCTCTTCGCTCATCCGGGGTATAATCTGAAAAAGTTTTCCCCATTGGTACGCTCCTTATTTAAAACTTACAGGCTGGCAGTCGTATCCTTGGGTTTTCATCTTGCTTAAAATAACTTCCTGCTCATCTTTGTCCTTACAGGATATGACGACCTTGTATTGAGTTGGTAAATCATCGCTTTCGTCCTTGTCTTTCAGTTCGTCAGCTAAATCATCCTCTGATTCTTCAAAATCCATGTCAGGAAATCCGAAACGCCCCATATCAAATTCATCAGCTAAATCGTTCATTTCGTCTTTCAGTAAGTCCATGTCCCACCCGCTTAGCTGTGCGGTCATGTTATCAGCTAGACGAAACGCCTTCGCTTGCTCGGGCGTTAAATCATCAGCAATAACAACTGGCACCTTCTCTATCCCTAAAGACCGCGCCGCTTTTAATCTTGTGTGTCCATTGATGATTACATTGTTTTTATCAACAACGATAGGCACTTTAAATCCAAATTCGTTAATGGATTCAGCGACTGAATATACCGCATTTTCGTTAATTCGCGGGTTCTTATCATACGGTATTAAGTCATCAATCGGCATCATTTTAACATTGAGATTTTCTGCTTTCATACTTCCACATGCTTGTCCTTCGTTACAACAATTTCAAATGTCTGTGCATCTTCTCGATTATTTACCATTTTATTCCATTTATTGACGGCATCTTCTTTTGAAAAACCCACCGGACCGTAGCACTTGCAATCTTCACATGCGGCACTAGGAAAGATAACGCCGTTTACTCTCACATTGTGACTTCCGCAAAATGGGCAAGTTTTTAGTGTTTTTTCAATCGTTTCAAGTTCCATCTGTTACCTTTCGTAAATTGTCTAAACATTGTCTTGCAAATACAACATTTCCTGTACCAGCCGCTATGCATCTAATCGCTTTCGGTAAGATTTCATTGGCAGGCTTATGTTCATTGCAATCTTTCACAATTTCTTCCATTAGATTTTCTGTGAGCTTGGTATATGCCTGCTCTCTAGCCCAGCAGGAAATAACAAATTCATACGCTTCTTGATTGGTCATGGGTCAATGTGTGCCTTTTCTTTTGGATTGCATTTACAGAACGTTTCAGCAGTTTTGCTATTTCTCTATCCGTGTAACCTCTGTCTAATATGATTTTCTCTTCATCTTCTGTGTATCGGCTATACTTCGTTCCAATACCATAAAATCTAGTCGTTTCCCTGTATCGGGATACACTTCTCTTCTTGTACGCATTGAATTTTTCCATGTCGCGATAATACTTTTTGCACTTCATCTTGATTAAACCTCTTCGGCTTTTCTTCGTATACTTTCACAAGTTCTTGGCAATACGCCAGTGCTTTTTTGGCATCGCTTTCTTCTTGCCCTTTATCATTCATCCGCATGATGTATTTCAATACGTTCCCCCGATAAAAGCCCTTGCGTTCTTCGAAAGAGAAACATTGTTTGATTACGTCAAACGGCTGTATCGGGTGCTTTTTGTATTCATAACCAACGTCGTTCATTAGTCCGTACTCCCTATACCGCCAGTGCGTTCATTGGTAATTTCTTTTTCATCATCCACAGTCAGATATTTCTGAAAAATGCATTGTGCCACTCTTTGTTTCGGCTCTAAAATCACTGTTTGTTCGCCAAAGTTATGCAGTGCGATAAGGATATTTCCGCCATTGTCTTTGTTTCCAAAATAATCGCTGTCAATGATTCCAGTCCCGTTAGGAAGTCTAAGGCTTTTCTTGATTCCGATTGACGAACGAACGTAAATTGCTAAAAATTCATCGTCATTCATTTGTGCGGCAATACCGCTTTCAAACTTCACCGTTTCGTGCGGATGAATAATGATTTCCTTTCCGTCAGGTACGCATAAATCATATGCCGCACTATTCTTTGTCTTTCTCGTCGGGATAATCGCATTGTCTGATAATTTTTTAAAGCGTCTCATTCGTCCTCCTCGATATCTATCTCTATTCGTGGCTTTTCACAATCCTTAATTCTTTCCGGCTTGACGTGAACATATTTAGGATTATCGTCGGCAATCACGCCAACTGCCGTAAACGCATCCATAATAAATTTAAGACCAGCAAAAATGTTGTCATCATCACGGCGATACTTCTTATTAAACGGTTCATAAAAACGAACGTTCACAAGGGCGTGATTCTTCACTTTCCTGCCGCAAGACTGCCGACGAAACACTAATTCCAAAGGTCGTTGCGCCGTCTTTTTCAGCGAAGCACTAGAATATCTATTCCTCCGCGCCTCGTTAATCAGCTCATTCAGCCCCGGCAAACGACCGTCAACCTTGAAAACCAATTTCATGTAATCCCTCATATTAAGCGAAACTTGAAATTTTAGCCATTATAGCCGTTTCCATTGCTAAAGGGTAAAGTTATACTTAATTCACCTTGCAAGCGAAAATAGACCTATTTTAAGCAATCCTAGACCCCTTTATAATTTTGAGTGGCTTTGCAATCAGCGTAACCACAAGCTCATTGGAAATCGTTTTATTTCCATCCGCTCCAACAAACGGCGTTACCGCCCAGTATCCGCTGACTTCCCAAAGCTCGCCTTTTTTGACATTTTCTGCGATTGCCTTAGCAAAATCGCCAAAAGCAATGCATGTAATTGTGTTTTTGATTTTTTCTGTATTGCCGTCCGCAGAAATTCTCGTGTGTGTGCAAGTCAGTTTAAATTTTACTTTCTTGCCACCTTTTAAAGACGGCGTATCGAATACTGTGCCTAAAAGATTTACTGTGTTCATGTTTACCTTCCAGTTTAAGTTCATCATTGTCGCTGTTGTTTCCGCGGCTTGTAAAGTTTTACTTAACTCCAATTATACAACTATTCAACTTTTTACGCAACCTTCTATTTTCCCCCAATACATCAACAACGTGGGGCATCATCATTTCATACAGCCTGCTTCCGATTGCTTCGTCTAAATCCAGTATTTTCCTGAATTTAAATTCGCTTGAGATAATGGTTATACGTCTTTTAATGTATCGAGCGTTGATGATATCGAACATGATTTGTAAATCCTGTTGTGACAGTTTTCCGTTCGTTTCTGCGCCCTTGAATAAATCGTCAATATACAGGCACGGTGCTTCCTTCGCCCGCCTAACCAAAAGGTCGTAAGTCTTGGCATCCGAATACATCGCATTTTTGATTTCCTGTATTCTTTCCCTGTACTGCCAGTAATAATGCTCTTTGTTCAATGCTTGGCAGATTGCAATACAGATATGCGTTTTACCGCCGCCCGACTTTCCGAAAAATCCAATACCTAAAGAATCTTTTTTCTGCAAGAAGTCGATGGCTTCTTTTTTCATCTGTTTCGCCATCGGCGTATCCGCGATAAAAGTATCAAGTTTGTATTTCTCGTAATCTGCAACCGATATGCCGCTCTTTTTCAGCCACTTAGCGCTTAATCGTCTTGCTTTACAATCAGGGCAATCCATAGCCTTGGTAATTCCATCCTCGATAATGAAGATAGTCCCCGTGTCTTTGCAACGAAAGCACTTGTACTTCTTCTCTTCCACTGGTTTAAGGTTATCCCCCATGGCTTTTCTCATTTCATCAAGTATTTTTTGTACATCCTGCATCACAAGTAACCTGCTTTCTCTAATTCCGCTATCTGTCTATGTAAGGTTTCTTTTGATTCTCTCTCATCCTCATCTGCGTATCGTGAGCTATAATCGTTTTTCCATTTGCTGTTATTCCTCATCCAGTTTCTCACGGCGGCTTTCCAATCCTTCATCGGTGATTTGCCGCAATGCCAACCGTTCGCTTCATAGTAGTCATAAAAACGTTCGGTATCAAAGTTATAGTATCCCTTTTCGTCGGCATAGGTTTTTATCTCATCAATAGATGGTTTAATAAAATTCTTTCTCTTTGGCTTAGTGTCTGTCAGACATTCACTGCTTGGAATTTCCGTTCCGCCTTTTTTCTTATACAATTCTTTTTTAGTATATTTCTTTATCATTCTTTCTTTATCACTATAGGAGCGGCGACCGCTTTCTGCGCAGGGCGGAAACAGCGTTCCGCACCTTGCGGAATTTATTTTCATCGAATCGGCATCGTTTTCTGTATCGGCATCCTCTGAAACGGCATCAAAATAGTCCTCATCAGGAAGATTCTCATCAACTGTTTTAGTGCTTAACGAAACCATTTTCTCAATATTCCCTATGTAAATTTTGGCTGGTTTTCCTAAATACTGGTTTTCCGTCCGAATTAAGCCGATTGATTTCAGACTATCCATCCAATTTCTTACGGTTCTTTCAGATACATCGAATGTACTAGCTATCTCCTTTTGTGAGACAATAATGAAATATCCGTTTGCATCTAAAAATTTTTCGTTTTTAATGGAAATTTGCAATCTATTTCTGAGCCAGCAATACAAGATTTTTGCATCCGATGTAATACTTCCGAATAAATCTTTGCGAGTGATAAAGGCTGTTGGGAATTGCCAGTAAGAATGCAACGCGCCGAAATCATACGGCGAATAATTGGCACACTTCGCAAAATCGGTTATCTTGAATCGCTTATTCATTAAGTCGCTCCTCCTTTATTATTCTCTTCAATAATGTCATGCGGATTTACTAAATAAATCTTTTGTCCAAGACCTGTCCCTCTTTTTCGTGTGACAATAAGTCCATGTTCCTCTAATGCTTTAAATATCCGTTTTATCGTAATTAAAGAACGCCCCATCTCTTTAGCAAGCTCTTTTTGCTTAAAAAAGATGAAATAACCGTTCTCATCACAAAACCTTTCATCTCTCATCAGCATATCCATTCTATGAGAGAGTATGGTATAAACAACTTTTTCCGTATCAGACACATTTTGAAAAAACGGATTTTCAAATAAATCTATGTCAGCTTGAATGAATGCGCTTTTAGCAACACTGTATGGACTTCTGAATTTGCTATTTTTATATTTTGATGTATCCATTGTTTTTTCCTTCGATTATTTCATCTAAATCCGCAACATATGTTTTGGAAACGTCTAAAAAACCATTCCGTCCTCGGCAAACCAGCCCATATTCCATTAGCTTTTTCATCCAAACACCAATAGTCTTACCCGTCACTTCAAAAAAATCTGCCATTTCTTCGCGGGGAATAGTTACATACATCCCATTCTCATCTTTTAGACCGCATTCGCCCAATTTATAATGCAGATAGCAGTAAAAAATTTTTTCAGAATATGTCAAGTCCCCGAATAAATTGGCTTTTGTAATAAACTCGACTGGAAATAGAAATGGATGTTTAAATTGTTTGTACTCTTGAATGCTATTAAATTTATCCATTCTTTTCTCCTGTGAAAACAATTCTATACAGGTTCGGACTGTTCCTGTCCCTCTCAACGCGGATAATTTCACGCTTTTTCATGGCATAAATAGCATTTCTAACCATTCTATTTGAAATTCCGCTATCCTCGGAAATGTCTTTCACTCGGTAGATAACATAGGGTTCATTCGATTCTGTTTTTAGCCTGTCTTTCTTCCGCTTGTCCATCAAGAACTGATAAACGGCTTTCATGTGAATGGTTAAATTTTTGTATTCTTTACCGTGCCAAATATCATATGCGCTAATCATTGTTATCCCCCTTTCGATTTTCAATCCTGAATTTGCAATAATTGTACAATGTTGCCATTGTGAAATTTCTGTGTGCATCGTCAACTTTCATAATGACGAAAAATTCATCAAGGGCATTAAGCAATGCTCTTTCATCCTCGCAATCGTTAATGCAGTTTTTGAGATTTTCTAAATCCATAATCTGCTCATCAACCTTGTCTAAAACTCTCTGCTTAAAGTGTTCCATAATATTCCCTCTCTAACGTGTTTAATTTAAGTTTATAGGCGTTCTCGCATGTGTTAAGTATAACTTTATGCTCATGGCGCGCAAACGCCTTATAAACAATTTTAAGCAATTCCTTTTGCAAGTCTATCAAAATAGGTTTCTAAATAACCGACAATGAAATCAAATCCGTCAGCCGCATTAAGCTCGAATCTAATCATAGAATGATTGTTTTCATCCTTGACCAACACGCCGCCGCAAGTGAAATTCAAGTTAAGAACCCATCTATCTTCAACGCGAACTATGGCGTCAAAAATGGAAATTGACGGTTCTTCCCCGAAAAACGGCATTACAGTCAATTCGACGTCAACCATATAACCCTTATTTTCCAATCTTTCTTTCAAAAACTGCATGAAAGCCATCTTGTCATTGTCATTTGTTGTGATAGTCATTTCTCTTTTCCTTTCCTAAACTGTTTCTTCATCGGATGACTATACAATACCACCATATCAGCTATGTGTCAACACCTTTTTGACTATAAACTTTCTTTTTACGCACTAAAAAACGGCGAATTTATCGCCGTTTTTATGTTACATGTAATAATGCATGCGCTTTCCTTTATCATCTAAAAGATACGCCCATACACCACCTATAAATTCCTGATGTTTGACAGTCTCTATCAGTTTTTTCTCACGTAGTTTCTTCATCGCCAACTTGATAGACGTACTTGTGACATGGAACAATTCTGCCATGTCATCAGATACTAGGATGATATAACTATATCCATCGTCATCCATCAGAACACGACCACCGTAAAATTCGTCGCAAATATACATGTAAAGCCAAAAAGGAGTGTTTGCCATCTCATAGGCGTTTCTCATGGCTTTTCGTGGTACAAGCATAAATTTATCTGACAGCCAGTTATCATACTCTATTAAAGCATTCGTTACTTCATGCATTTTTCACCTTTTTTAGGAAATTTTCACACTTTCGTGAAATTTTCACCTTTTCGGGAAAGTTAGGCTTTTAGATTTAATATCTGCTTTCACGGATTCCACCAAGTTAATGGCAAGAGGAAGAAGTGCTTCTCTCTTCCCCTGCACGTTTGCAGAATTATCTAAAATCTCTTTTCCTTCTTTTACATCAATGATTCTTAAATCGGCGGTTGCATTATATTTGATGGAAGTATGGAACATTCCGCCCGGTGCATAAGCGTTACCTAAGACATTCACAAGAACAATGTAATCTGCATCCACCTTTTTCCCGATTTCAATGGCATCACTCAATCCAAGCCCGTTCATTGCGTTAATGCGATTATCCGTCACATAATTGATTGCCGCTCTTCGTCCTTGCTCGTAATCAATCATATCTGTCCCCATAGCCAAGCAAAGATTCTTGAATGCATCATTTCTTTTTTCACGTTCCGAATTGCTTCTAACAACTTCGCAATTCATAGTGAGAAGTGTAAACGTTTTAGGCGTTTCTGCATCAGCATACCCAAATCCGAATAAGCAAATCAAAATGAATAATAAAATCTTTTTCATGGTGATACCCCCTATATAGAAATACTGGCTATATTCACATTATACTACCTGACGGATTCTATTTCTATCTAACCATTTTAATTTTACAACATCATTTACAAATCGGAAAAGGTTGTCTTTAGTTACCCGGTCTTTTCTGTCAGAATAAATAAAATGCGGCGGCTTTTTGATTATTGAATATCTGAATTTTCGTCTGTATTCTTCCGATTCATCAGCTTCAAACATGTAATCACCGTTTTCCCAAGGTATCGTTATTTTAACCGTCCATCGCTTTTTGCCCATATGCTTCTCGCAGGATGCACGATGATACCAAAAGCCCAATCCATTTATTCTAACAAGTTTCAAGTATTTCAAATCATCTTTCATAGTGAGCATAATTCTTTTAATCCTTCTGTCATCTTCTTTATTGTCATATTTTTCCCTAAATTTTCCCCATAATATTTTTTAGTACACTCGAAAGAGCAAAAATATAGCCCTGCCGAGTGCATCCCATCAACATCCGTATGAATAGAATACGGCTTAAACATTTTCCCGCACACCGCACATTTACGCGGCGGATAGTTTACCTCTTCCTCAACGGCGTTAATGTCTACATATCCAGTACGCGCGCACTTATGAGAACAATATTTCTGATTTTGCCGTACAGGGCTAAATTCTTTCCCGCATACTAGGCATTTTCTAGGAGGAATAACGACCTTCCTTTTTACGTTGTGGTCTTGCATATAACATTCATGAGAGCAAAATTTTTGGTTATGCCTAACCGGAATAAATTCTCGCTTGCAAAATTTACAAATCCTTTTTTCCATGTTCTTCCTCATACTTTTTATAAAACGCCTGACAACAAGCAAAGGAACAAAAGTTTTTCCCAGCAGGATGTATCCCTTGCTTGTCCGTATGTATTTCGTAAGGCTTGAATAATTTCCCGCACGTCAGGCAGTTCCTTTTTTCATCTATGCTTTTATCCTTATGAAAACTATTCGCAAAATCGAGCATGGCTTTGAATCTACATGCATATTCACGGGCTTTCCTTACACTGTTTTCTTTAAGGCAAGCGGCACTGCATGTGATTTGTCCCGGATTGTTTGTCTTAAACTTTTTTCCACAAATTATGCACTTTTTTTCCATCATTACAGTCCGTTTTTCACTAAAAATTTAGGGCTAATCGCTTTAACGGAGAATCTTCCGTCCACAAAATATCCATCAGAATCTTGTACGTTAATTCGTTTGATTGGACGAATTACAATGCCTTCTCTCTCTGTGTTGTACAATTTAGATTTTCCGACACTCATTTCTGTCAGTTTATCTATATCATCAATGAGTTCAAAGTTATCGTCCAAAAGGGGAACGAGGTCGAATCCTGCATTTTTTAATTTATCGCGAGCGGATAATTCATTTTGCGGGAATTGGTTTTCTTCGCGAAGGTTGTAAATAAAAATGTTTTTCTTTGGCAGCTTGTATTTGTCTCCCTGAATCCCTGCACCGATGATTTCTCCCTGTACAACTGTACCAATGGGGAAATGTAATAATTTTTCTTTAAATCCTCTTTCCTCGGCAGTCTTGTACATGAAATTTGCATGGTCAGTGATTTCAAGGTTACGACTGCATACATGAAGTTCTTTTTCATCATCTAAGAAAGCAGTGAGTGATGAGCCGTCGAGCTTCTCGGTAACAACACACTTTGTACCTTTGTACCTAGTTAAATATTCCTGCAATACTGCAATTCTAGTTTCATCGCTTTTGGGAATCCACGATGGGAAACGTGCGCCAGCCCCGCCTTGACGGTTGTAGTCATCAGGTTCCCATTTTTTAGCGCCCAGCACTTGCGATACATCATCGTTCAGCTTGTATGTCCCGTCAGGAAGCACGCTTAACGGAAAAGCAATCCCCTGTGAGTAAATCCCTCTTAATTTTTTGGTCTTGATAGGCTTACCCTCAAGAAAAGCAAAATCAGGGTTATCTGCTGGAAGAATCGTATCAATTTCGCAATATACGACACTATCCCCCACTTTGAACTCGCCTTTTTTCGCGACACAATGCCATCCCATAACTTTAATTTCTTCGATTTTGTCAGCATTTGGGATTGATGCAACTTCTAACACTCTTTGCACGCTCGCTAATTTTCTCATTTAGCATACCTCTTATAAATGTTCTTAATCTCTTTATCGTGAATCTTGTTGAAAATGGTGCATTTCTCGCTTGACAGGTAGTCCTTTAATGTTTCAGACCACCTCTTCTCTTTTGAACCATGACAATACAAATCGTGACAACGGGCGCAGACGTCCACAAGGTTATCTATTGTGTCTGAACCGTATGCAGAACGAAAGCGGCAATGATGATGATGAATGTTCCATGCGCTACCGCATATAACGCACTTGTTTCCGTCACGTTCATCCACCAGCTTACAAATTTCTTTGTATCCATTCGGCTTTAATCTCAAACGGTTTTCTCTTGGAAACATTAAACCTTCATCTTTCATGTCTCATTTTCCCTTCCTGTTCGCATGCGTATTTAAGCAATCCAACATAGTATGCGATAACTGCTTTACTTTCCTTGTCTGTTTCATCGCACTGAAAATTCATTTCTCGATACATTTGGTCAATATGAGACTGCATGCTTTCAAGAAAATTACAAAACGTTTTATCGCTTTTCATTATTAAGACCTTTCATCATTTCGGCATATTCCTTCGGCGTCAATGTCGGTATGCCTAACTCTTCCGCATCAGCTATTATCTTGTCGATAAAAAACGTCATTTCATTGCTGTCATAATAGTGCGTGCCAAAATAGCAGATTAAGTTATACATGTTTCCTTCGACTTTCAGAATGTCACATATATTCCCCAGCGCCATTGATTCCCATTGCTTTTTGTATGCGTCATAAGCGTCTTTAAACACCCATACAGACGCATCAAAACGCCCGACCTCACGGATATATCTAAGATACAAAAATTCTTTGCTATGCCCGCCGCCCATGAGCCGCGCCATCTTGTCCAACAATACCCACATATAAGCATTCGCGGAAAGCGACCGTTTCTTTCTGTATACCTTGATTTCGACGGATAGCGGTTTATCCGCGCTTGGCATATTTTCAAGTGCGGATTTATCCACATCCATTGTCAATCTAGCCGTTTTCATGTCTAATATTTCGGCATTTAACTGCTTTATGACTGTTTTCATTTGCTCTCTTTATACCAGTTCACCGCACCAGCCGGATTATTGATAACTCTTAAAAGTTCTTCGTTGGGCATGTCTTTCACGTCCATCACTCTGCCGCCGCTATAGCATTTCACAAAATCGTTCGGGTCAATGTTTGCGTTTCGGAAAATTTCGACAAACTGCATGAGATAATCGTTTCGAATATCGAAAGGCGTTGTTTTCTTTTCTTCTTCATCTGCAATAGCAGACGGACGTTCTTCATATTTCGTATCGTTCAACTGCTCGTATACGTCAGCCGCGACGCCAATATACTTTAATGCGTTTCCCAGTGCGTCGGTCAAGCACATTTTGTAAGCCTCGTCGTTTGCGTATAAGCCATTTCTTTCTTTCTTGACGATAAAGTCCCCACCCATGCCATATACAGGGTCAGACCAGTTTTCTCCGTTTTTGATAAAAACAGCAACGGTCATAAACAGCATGACTTCACCCGTGTTAATGGGTACCGTGTCCATCTTGGTGACTTCAAATTTCCATCCGATTCCACACATGCCGTAAATTTCAGTCATGAGTGAGATTTTCCACTGCGGGTTAATGTCAGATTTCCCTTTGAGACGCCCAGCACCGATAGGCTTTAATACTCTGTGTGGTACATGACTAGCGGCGGCATATCTTTCATCAATTTTCTTCTTTTCCATTTTGTCTTTTCCTTTCATCTGATAACTATCATCTGATAACTAAACTATCGTCATTTCGTGCGAGTACACATCCCTTGACTATTTCGCCAGCTTTAAGCGCTTGCTTAATCCGTGTAATGTCAGGGGAAAACTTGCTTTCTTTCCCATATTCCCTTGGAATTTCATCCTCGTTCAGAATTTCCACTTTTTCAGGGGATTTTCGCCATTTAATAATCGCTTGTCCATCTTCAAACGTTTCGCCGTATCCGTATTTTCTAATAATGTACTCAAACTGTTCTCTTCTTGATTTAGCAGATTTGGCACGCTTATCAAAAGATTCCGATTCGGCTTTTAAGGCATTCTCTTTAGCCTTGAGATTCTTAATCTCTTTAGCAAGCGACAACATGATATTGCTTTTTTTGAGATTGAGCTTTTTAAACTCATCCGTAAGCAATTCGCCCGTCTCGCTATTCACTAGCTCGATTTTCGGATTCTCGTCATCGCCGATATTGACTTCAACAGCCTTTTCAGCAATGGCGGTTATTTTTTCATTGGTATCATAGAGTAACCCCATATCATTTCCCTTTCTATAAAGTTTAACTTAACCTTACGAATACAGTCTAGCATTGGTATTGTTTTATGTCAAGTACAGATTTAAGTTAATTTCAAAAGTCAAAATAATGCTTTCTTTCAACGCGAATAACTAATTCTTGCCCCGGTTTAATGTTGCAATCCATGCCAATTCCGTTATCTCTGATAACGTTATCGACCAATTCTTGCAAGTTATCTTCATCCGTTGCGACCTTCGCGCAGATTCCCCACACTGTATCGCCTTCACCCACGATTTCGCGGTATTCAATGCGTTCAGTTGATGGATTATAAGCGCATGCAACAGCAGATACCGCCGCCCCAGCCATGATAAATGCTAATTCTTTAATCATCTTTTCATTTCCCCCAGTCTATCAAGGTAACTTGTCTTTTTCTCGATATTTACGTACTCAGATAACTTTTTATCTGCACTGTCTTTCTCAATAAACCATGCCGTGCCGCGCTTTAAAGCGGGTAGTTCTTTGTCTTTAGCCATCGACCGCAACGTCGTTACTGGCAAGCCGATATATTTTGAATAATCGGCAATTTTCATGAATTTCATAATTCAACATCCTCTTATAATTCAATATCCTCAATCTTGCACTCATACACCTCACACAGCCGGATTAAATTTTTCACCGACATGTTTCTTGGTTTCTTTTCCCATTTGCAGATTTGTTGCGGTTTAACACCGATTTTTTCACCCGCTTCCGTTTGCGTCATTCCGCGCTGGATTCTCATAGCCTTTAACTTAATTTTCAACTTTCATTACTTCCTTCCTGTAATCTCTGAATATAATTATATATCAAGTTAAACTTAATATCAAGGGGAATTTTGAATTATTACTTTATGAGATTGCTTACTTGGCACAAAAGTTTAATGTTTAAGTTGATTTTAAAGGTAAGATAAAATATAATAGTAAAGAGGTGATAAAAATGGCAATCAAAAGAGGAACAGAATCCCCCGAGCTTATGAAACAATTTGTTCAAAATCTTCGTTCAGTGTTAGCAGTACGCGAATTAAGCAATAATGCGTTCGCTAAACTCATGAGTGTTTCGCCCACTACTGTATCTTATTGGCTTAACGGGAAAAACTTTCCTGAAATGAACCGTATAAATCAAATGTCAGAAGTTTTAAACTGCTCTATATCCGAGCTTCTTCCAACAGATGACGCGCCCAAAATGGTGAAAATACCTGTGCTTGGAAGTGTCATTGCTGGCATCCCGATTTCTGCAATTACTGATATTTTAGGATATGAGGAAATTCCTGAACATTTAGCACGCACCGGCACTTTCTTTGGACTTCGTGTAAAGGGAAATTCAATGGAACCTGAAATGCGTGAAGATGATATTTTAATTGTCAAGAAAGAAAGCACAATCGAAAACGGAGCTATCGGCGTTGTCTTGTTCGATGGTGAGGACGCAACTGTAAAAAAGGTCATGAAATCAAAAGAAGGAATTACGCTGGTTGGTTATAATGTCACTGTATATCCGCCGCACTTCTACTCTAACAATGACATTATGGAAAAGCGGATTCAGATTATTGGTCATGTCATTCAGATTAGGCGTAACCTATTATGAGTTCCATTTACTTTGAAAAGGAACGGGGTAAATACCGTGCGGCGTTCATTACTCCTGCGGGAAAGCGCGTGACAAAACGATTCAAGACAAAAGAAGAAGCAGAGGATTGGGTATCTGTGAACCGCATGCAGGTAAGAAATGGCGGTTTCGTTGAACCTAACAACATTCCTATTGGCGAATGGATATTAAAGTATTTAGAACTATACAAAAAGAATGTCAAGCCATCCACGTTTACCGATTACCTCATTGTCGCGAAAATTCTTGAACCGTTGTCTAAACTTCCGCTAAATGCAGATAATACCATGCTTTTTCAGGAATATTTCAATAACCTAGCTCTCCGATATTCTCCAAATACCATATTGAAAATAAAAAATTTTTTGTCTGAATCAATGAATCGTGCTGTATTTTTGGGATTAGCGAACAAAAACTGTGTCAAGGGTGTTGTTCTTGCACCCATTGTAAAAACGCCTGTTGAATCCTTTACAAAAGAAGAAATACAAAAGATTATTCAGGCATCCCAAAAAGAGAAGCTGTATCCGCTTATCATGCTTGCAATATTTACCGGTATGCGCGTTGGTGAGATTTGCGCCCTAAAATGGATTGATTACGACGGAAAGTATATTCATGTAAGACGCACAATATCCGGGCAAAAGTTGGGTTCAACAACGAAAACGCAGTCCTCCACTCGGGATGTAATACTTCCTGATAACATCATAGCCATTCTTAACAAAATGCCGCATGATTGCGAGTTTATTTTCCATAGCCGTTCAGGTCATTTCTATTTTTACCGCCATATTCATAATGTATGGGTTAGGGTTTTAAAGAGAGCTGGTTTGCCGTACAAAAAATTCCATGCTTTGCGCCACACACACGCGTCTCAGTTAATTGCGGCTGGTGTTCCAGTAACAGAAGTTGCGAAAAGATTAGGACATTCGAATGTTGGAACTACGCTTTCTGTTTACTCACATGCGATTAAAGGCGCAGATGAAAAAGTATCCAAAGCCGTTGAAGATATATTCTGCCCCCAATCTGCCCCCAATTCCTAATATTATTTTGCTCCCATGCATTGAAAAAGTCAGTGATTACCGAATGTTTCTCGGCTCACTGACTTTTTATTTCCATTATTATCACATACTAATTAAAACTATCAGTTTTCTTCGTGTTTATCGGCGTTTTCGCTGATTTTGCCGCTATTTTATCCGCTAATAATTGTGCGTATTTATCGGCATTTTCAAGAGTGGGTGTTTTCTATTTGCCCCCTTTTTGCTCCCACCTGCTCCCTAGCTCGAAGTATAGCGTTTGTGATTTCATCCAATCCGGATGTTTCTTTAATCGGTTCGCCGATATCGTTCAGAGCTTTAATCATCTCATACGTTAGTATATCATATCTGTTTTCATAAGTGTCAAAATCGCCAAGATTCAGCACATTCGCCATTGTAAGTAGTAAGTCAAGAATATTGCTTTTCATTGTCTTTTTCTCCTATTTGAAAAATAATGGGCGACGTGTTAGAATTGCCATTGGAGAACTCATTGCCCGTTTTCTCCGATGCACCGACTTCAATTTGCCCTTGAGGTCGGTGTTTTTTTATCTCAAATTCATTGGTATCCCTCCTTGTCTGTATACATAGAAATCTATGTATATGATATTCCTGTTCTTGCCCTAATGTCAACTTAAAATTATCATAGAATTATGATTTTACGTCAAAACAAAAAAGCCGCGTTTCCACGGCTTTAAAATGTATGCTCCGCTATCAAGAATTTTCGCCATTAGCACGATACTCCAGCGGCTCTCTAATCCCGTTAGCTCTTAATACGTCTCTTATTTGTGCATCCACCATTCCAATTTTCCAACACTTAAAAACAGTTTTCAGGAACGTTTTCTCTTCGTCCGTTGTCCTAAGCCCTCTAATCTTTCGCGGTTGATGATTGCCTATAAAAGATAGGCTCACAGGAATATTAAGCGCATAACACATTAGTACCTCTTTCATCCGTTCCCATTCATCGTCGCTCATCCAGTACGTTGATGAATTGCGTTTCGCCCCCGGTCTATTTCCCGCCATAGTATCACCTCTTACTTTATCTTGTACGCTTTCGCAACTTTAGCATGTATCGGGTAAACCGTATCATAACAAACGCCGTCAATGACAGGCGTTAAATGACATTTACACATGACAGCATATGTACCATTTACATAAGTGTCCGTAAACTGCCCCAACGTCATTCCCGCTGGAATATGCACACAGGAATAGCCATGCCTAGACATATATCTGTCAATAGTAAATACCGAGTTCGGCATATCGCAAATTGCCTCGCCAATCTTGCAAAGTTCTCTATAATTATCAATCCATGACTTGCCGTTAATTACGCAAAGGCAACGAACGGCGCAATCGTCACGGCTCACGCCCTTTGGATTTGTACGCAAATATTTATACATTGGTTTCCCCTTTCAAAAAAGATGGACGGATGCCCGCCCATCTAACTATACAACTTTGTTTTAAGCTAATCAAGACTATAATCGCCGCGGTTATTGTCAAAGTCGATGTACCCGAGAATGAGTGCAAATTTTGCATCCGGCGCAATAAGAAATACGTCATTGAATGCTATTTTAAGCCTATCCCTATATTTGATAAATACCCATTTCGGATAAATCCCTTTGTAATATCCATCGCGCGCAACGCAAAATTTATATTGCGCGTCGCGTACATGTGCGATGTACTTTTCAATCAAGTTTAATTTCCGCGGTCTAAAACTTACGCCAATTCCTCTTTCGATTTCCTCATCAGTCAGTGTTACATTTTTAAACATTTTCATCACCTCTCAATATTCGTCAGGAAACATGATTACAATAGGACGCGGGTCAGATGGATTATAAACAAAATCCGCGTTAATCCAAATTTTCCCCTTGCTTGTCAGGTAACTTGCTAAAATGCGGTCGCCTGTAATCAGTGCGTCATCATTAAGGGCTTTATCACCCTCGCTGGTGATTCCCCAATCGCCAGCCGTAAATTTAGCAAACGCATTGATAACTTCGGTAAAAAACTTAACATCTTTCATTTCTTCACTAACAATGCGGGTCTTAATAAAGTGTTTCCAATCAATTTTCATTTTCATTTTCTTGTCCTTTCACCCCGCGAACCTATCGCGGGGATTTCAAAATTCTTATTTAAAAGCATTCTTATTTAAAAGCATTCAAGAATCGTTGCAAGTTCAGCAATTCTGTCGGTATAACTTGTAATGTACAAATTATATGTATTCCATGAAATTTTCCCTTTTGCAAATTCATCTTCGGTATCTTTCTTTTCGCTTTCGAGCCGTTCGATTCTCTTTTCAATCTGTTCCTTAATCTGTTTCTTTGTCATTTTCTTTGTCATTTTTATCTCTTCCTTTCATCACTAAGAGGTTTTCTTTGTTCCCTCTGGATATGATAATATCATATCGTTTTATGTTTTGCAAGAGGCAAATTTGCTTGATTTGCAAAGCTGAACACTTTTCAGCAAAATGTACGGTATCTTACATCTATTCACTATAATGGTCGCCCTTATATAAGCATTATAAAAGCAGAAACCATGTACAAACGCGCTTATTTGCGTTTATAGCGATTTCTGCTTCTATAAGGTGAAGTTTATGCCTAAGTACCCACTAACGCCTATAAAGCGTTATGCGAGCGATTCAAGGTCAGTCACAATTTCTTTGATTTCGTTTATTTCCCTTTTCATCCGATTCAGTTTAGCCCTAAGCAGTTTTATCTTGCGTGTCGTTTCTTGAAGATTCGCCGCCCCGATTTCCTGCATTTCAGCACTGCAATAGAACCCGTGAAATTCTCTGATTTCCTTTTCCATAATAGATACTTCCTTTCGTTTGACTAGGAAGCACCTTTCGTAGTATCATAAATACCGAAAGGTTACTTCCTTTCAAACCCCGCCGTCCGCGTCTCAAGCATAGGCGGGGTTTTTTAATTGGATATATCTATTATAGCTTTTGTTCAACAAAAGTCAAGAGGGGAAAATTTATCAGGAATTTCCCTCTTTTTTTCTTTCATCAAAAGCAATCAACGCTTTGCGGACTATTTCGCTCTTTGTCACGTTGTACTTTTGGGAATACTTGTCTAGGATGCGTGCGCTAACCTCATCAAGCCTAATTCCAACACGTTGATTCTTTGGGTTTGTTGTCGGTCTGCCTGTTCTCATTTTTATCCCCATACTTTTCCATAAATGCGTCAAAACTATCCTTGTCTTTCCAAATCCGTTCCACGGCTGGTTGCTTGTCACAATGTACAAACCTACTATTTCCAATACTTGTTGTCCTGAATCTGTAAACGGTGTATGCGCCGTGTTCTTCGGTCAAAAGGTAAGCAAAATTACCGATATATTTGAACGGTAGCGCATTCAGCATTTCAGGCTTTGAAAGATACTTGGATGGGCTTTCATTATATACAGAAAGTCCCTCGATAATTCTGTATAACTGTTCCGACTTTATCATGGGTTACTCCTAGAACGGGATATTCTCGCCAAACTGTTGGAAGTTCCCGCTTGGCTGTTGAAAGTTTCCGTTCTGATTAAAATTCTGATTCTGCCCGAAGTTCTGATTCTGCATCTGTACGAAGGCAATAGGTTCAACGCGGTCTGCAACGATTTCCGTGATATACTTTTTCGTGCCGTCTTTAGCTTCATAGCTTCTTGTATTAAGTCTGCCGTGAACGTAAACGCGGGAGCCTTTTTTTAATCCAGCGGATGCCTTTTCAGCTAAAAAGCCCCATGCCTGAACATTCACAAAATCCGCAACCTCTTTTTTCTGCCCCTGTTGGTCAGTGTAAGAACGGTTACATGCAATAGAGAAGGAACATACTGCCTGCCCTTTGTTCGTGCTTCTTACGTCAACGTCTTTTGTCAGGTTTCCGATAAATTCGCAACTGTTTAATCCATCCATGATTTTTTCTCCTGTGATTTTTAAAAATATTGTGCATCCCCGCTAAAAGCGGGGATTTGTAATCAAATTACCCATACGGTTGGTTCGGATGCAAATTCTTCCCCAGCAACTGAACCCCATTTTTTCCAAAAATCGCGTAAATTTGATGCTTGGCAAGGTACTTCCATAACCATTTCCTCATCCTCTCCATCCTCATCGACGCGCCAAATCTGTACGCTATTTTCCTCAGCCCATCCGTTTCCGATACCATCATAATAATAATCATTGTATTTTTTCGCAAGCGATTTCAGCGCGCGTTCCAAATCACCAAATGTTGTGTACGTCCCATCCGTACATGCGTGCCGCGTGCTTGTACTTGTGTAACCTTCGCAAACCTCACGGACGTCACTCATGGATTCGATTGCCGCGTACTGCTCGACTAAGTAAAAAGCATAGTTATCGTTATTGTATTTTTTTACAATTTCGTTAATATTGATTTTATCCATGCTTTTCCTCTCGTGATTCAAAAAATTCAATCCAATTACACGCAATGCGAATATTGCTATTTGCGCTTTTCCGATTGACTGGCGACGAAACAGGGCATTGATAATTAAATCGTATTATATCACCTTCTTTTCGTTCACACAAAGGAAGGTTGGGCGGCAATATAGTATATTTTACTTCGTGCCAAGTCCTTTTAATTTCCTTCTCACTACCTGCCATCCCTTTCAAAACTCGCACACCATGCATCATGTTCAGCGCGTAAAAACAGTTTAAAGCAAGCCATGTCTTTGCACTCATTGCATTTTCTGTCGCACTCTTCATTGTGATAGCGTAACCATAAATTGTATTTAGCGCGTTTCGCAACGTCTGTAAGACGCCCTTTAGCGTCTCGCTTTTCTGACAAGCGTTCAAGTTCGTCATCGCTCATGCTTATATAGTCATGTTTCATTGTATTCACCTCACAATAACCCCGTGAACCTATCACGGGGGATTTCCAAATAATTGATTAAGCTGATTCAAACATTTTCTTTTCAGTATTAACAAAATCCTCATAGAAATCATCGGTCGTTTCAGGTTCTTCGCCAAAAAGCTCAAGTACATTATTGTATGCATTTGCTTCCTTTTCGTGGATTCTTTCAAGTTCAAGGTATCTGCGTGTAACTGTTAAATCGCCCGCGATGGTGCTTACTATCTTATATGCTTTGGCAAAGGTATTTTTTAATTTTAATGCGTCATGCGCGAATGTTCTTACTTGTTTCAGCTCGATTGATTCGGTCATTTTTCTTTCCCCTTTCAGCAATAAATTCTAGTCGGCATCCATCCGCAATGGTCAATAGGTTCAACCTCATCCAACCAATCCTCATAATTAAATGATTCATCCTCTTTTTCTTTGGATTCTTCCTGCTCATAATATTCATCAGTGAGATTCACAATCTTGCCGTCTCTGATATCAAAGAGTGTAAATCCCTCTTCGATAAGTTCTTTAAAGTTGTAAACGATTTCGCCAATGATTCCTTCAATAGCGTCGCAATCAACATCAAACCCATTCGCAAAATCGCTTAACACCGCGATTTCTTCCGGCGTAAAATATGTCGGAAGATAATCAACATCACTTTTGATTATTTCAGTAAGCGTGATTTTCGCGTTCGAAATATCACTTTCATCTAACAGTTTCATGGTCGTTACTTCCTTTCGATTCAACTTCATCGGATGACTATATGATACCACCTTATCAGTTTCGTGTCAATACGTTTTTACATATGAACTTTCTTTTCATGCATAAAAAAAGACTGGCATATTTCAGCCAGCCTATTTCTCTAATGATTCTCAAAATAAAACTCAACGTTATTCTTTTCTTTCGTGAGAAGTCCGTATGTGCATCCTAATAGGTAAAGCGGATTCTTCTTTAATACAGTTTGTATTGATAGTAGCTTGTTTCTAAATCCTTCCACAGTCATAGATGCTTTAGAGCAGTTACATTCGTGACACGACGGCATATAGTTCTTAAAGCTATCTTCACCGCCCATAGACAGCGGATAACGATGGTCTATTTCCATATCATCTATAGATATATGTCGCCCGCAGTATGCACATCTGCCGCCGTACATCAGCCATACTTCTTTTCGCATTTGTTTGCTTATTCCTTTTCTTTTAGGGCGCAATGCATTTTTAGCTTGTAAATTTACCTTTCTTTTTTGCATGCTTCTGTATAGGCTGACAAGCTCATTGACTTCTATACCATCCCAATAAATTAAAGCGATTTCGTCATCATCAACTGGATACCCTTTTAAATGCAATTCACGTTTTGCTTCTTCTATAACTGCATTAGTCATGGCTATCACGCTTCATTTCATTGATATACAGGTACAAGGTTTCTATTTCGTGCTTTGATTTGTCTATGTCAAGTCGGTTTTCATTAACATAAATCCACAGAATAACAATAAAAATCAGCATGCACATCATAATTCCGTACAATAAACCGTATTCCATGATATACTCCTTTCACAATTTTCTCCCATAAAGATAATTTTACTTTGCTCTTCTGTCATTTGTTACTTCAATACTATCTTTACTTAATTTCAATCTTAAAATAATACTTATACCCCGAATTGTCAGAAACATATACCCCACTCGAATCTATGCGTAATTTTTTTGTGTGTGAATAATCCGGCAATGTGACACAAAGTCCGTCACAATCTGAGTAAATTAAATCGCACCCATCCGGAGCTGTCGCTATACACTTATCGAAAACTTTTGCTCTGCATGGAGATAATACATAGGATATTTCTGTACCTCTGTACAGTTTATACAATGTAACCCTAATCTTTTCTCTTTCCATCGCAGTGTTCCTTTCACAATATCTTTCTATCATTAAGATACTTTGAAATTGCATAAATAAGCTTAGCGGCTCCCTCTTTAGCAATATTACAATTTGCCGAAACTCCATAACAGCTAACTATATCCTTATTCATCTGTTCCGCCTCACTTAATTTCAATAAGGAGCCGTGTCTTAACATGAAGTTCAGCCGCATCATCACCGAACAGCTCGACACCATCAGAAATATGTGCAACTGCCCCCGGATGAATTACAACGACTTTCATATTTTCAACCTGCCCGTAAGTCATCTTAGCTTTTACTGCAAAGTCATAAATAGCATCCTCTTTAGTTCCATATGAGATTGTGTAAATACATTTAAAATCTGCAAGACCAATTTCATAATCCATTGGAACCGTTTCAAGTAACTCTTTAAGTTTCATCTCTAGTCTCCTATTGCTATCTATCGAAAGTACACTTAAATAGAACTAATAAATATAAACCATATGCTGCTAAAAATGCTGCCATTGCCAGCAAAATTATGGTTAAACAGTCCATTAAGGCAACGTAAATTTTTGCTATCATTCCTGTTCCCCTTCTCTTATGCGCACACCTCTTTCTGATACTTTAATGGCTTCAAGTGGAACAATATCAAACTCTGGGTCAGGTGTAGCTACAGTATACAGTCCATCAAGGGTAAAGCAATCATGCCTTTGATGATATTGTGGCACTGTACCTGTCCACTCTACCTTAATTGGGTAGACATAAGTGTTGCTTTCATCAATTCCAGTGATAATGCCCTCACCAAAATTGGGTGAATAGACCCTATCACCCACTCTGTATTTCCCTATCTCTTCTAGCGGTACAATCTTCCAAAGTTTCATTTGCGCCCCCATGGCGGGTTATCTGATATTGTTATATGCAAACCAATAACGCATTCGTTGTACAACACACCGCATGCAGAATCATATTCGCTGTTAATCGTTTTATTCACGCAGACTTGGATTCCGGTCACCTCTGCGCTCATGGTATCTTCCGAGAGCGCACTATCCCCAGCCATTGCAATATATGCCTGCGTATCACAAACAATCCCACCATGTTCCGCTTTATCCCACTCAACAAGTATGTTCGTCATCGCATCCAAAGACATGAGTAAATCAGCTAGTTTCATCTATTTTCTCCTTCCTACAATACAACAACCTTTTCAGAAGCATTTACTTCCAGTGTTGGATGAATATCATAGTCCCTACCATAGTACAATCCACCATCATCTCTGTACTGTACACATACGTCACAATCTAAACAGTCATTCTTTTCTGCCCATTCCAAGAGTTCTTTAAGTGTCATTCACTTTCACACTCCCCTAATTCTTTCAACTTCTGTGCGTACCATTTAATCTTTCCTGCCGTCTCTGCTTCGTCGCCTTTACACCCATATCTATAGGCATACTTAATGATATTCCCCCACAAAAAGCCTTCCAGCTGTTCCCTATTCATCAGGTGCGTCATAATATCATAGGCTTCTGAAATACCCCTTACTCGATAATGCGGCGGATTGATAGCGTCTGTCTTAATCTTGTTATCTTTCATTTCTTCTCCTTCCTTTAGAGGCTCTCTAGCTATAGATATGCGAGTATCATCCGTCTTAGTCCATCTTGATAAATAACCATCTTCTGTGAATGAGTTGACCTCTTCAACAAGGCTAGTGGTACTATTATCCCACTTTACTACGACAGGGTGGACAGAAGGATGCTCATGTACTTCTATTACAGTACCGTTTCAACCTCTCAATCCTGCATCCTCGCAAGCTATGAAAAAAACAAGCACCCATAAATACACTTTTGATACTCTTTTCTCGATTTCTTGATTTCCAAGTACGTAATCAAAGTCATACGGGCTTCTTGTTACTATTTTTTCTACGAAATAGTCGTATGAACACATGTACAGATAAGAGAGTAAATCTTCAACTTCAACACGATGGCTAAAGTAAGCAATAGCCTCTCCAAAATCTCCGTACATTGTAAATACACCATGCTCTTTATCCAAAGTGTAATGCATTTCGTACTCTGTTCCGCCATCTTTGCTTTTCCAGTCAATCATAAACAGCCGCCCATTATTGAGGACCACTTGTGCTTTATGATTAGCAAATACTTCCATCACACGTTTAAACCATTCCTTGCCTTTAATCCACTTCGGATACTTCTGAAAATTTTTCTCTTCCATATCATCACCCCGCAATAAAGTAGCGAATAACTTCTTCATCCGGCATTATTGCGAATATAGCCATGCAAAAGAATGCAACAAGAACGCAAAAGACCAACTTCGCCTTGCTCGGCTTACTTGTGATACTTTCTCCCAACGCGGAGAAGAGCGCCGACATGCCTGTAAGTAGTGCTATGCCACTGACTAAAACACTTAGCTTGGAAAGAACATCAATCAAGTAATTCGTCAATATCATCATTTACCGCCTTCATTTTTCTCTGCTAATTGGTTATTTTCTCAAATCTATACTTTTGTTTAACATTTGGGTATTTTTTGCGGTCTACTTCACTCATAAACATGCTTAATGGTCTAGCAAAGACCTTGTGTTCTTTATAAAGTGCCTCATATATCACAAGATTTTCCCCGGTTTCGGTTTCTTGTGCTATAGTAATGATTTTGTATCCCCCACCTTTGAAATGACGCCATATTTCATTTTGTGAAGGATTTGCTCGTTCATTCATTTTCTTCTTCCTCGTAAATTTCCCAGTTGTCCGCAAAAAGCTCGTCCCAGTCTAACTCCCCAAAATCTTCGTCGTAATCTTCACCAGGGTAGTGCATTGCAAGCATCGACTTGCAAACGCCAAGGTGTGAATCCTTCTTGAAGCTGTACACGCCCTCACACCAAAAACTCTGCCTAATCTTTTTTCCTTCGTCTGCCGCTTTCAGCGCTTCCCATGTTTTCATCTTTTCTTTCTCTTCCTTTCTTTACCCATGCTTGCTCATATTTCATAAATATTCACTTTGTATACAGTTATCGCGTATTTTTACCACAACTGTATACGTCTTTCGGGATTTTTATTCAATCTGACATCTAAAAGCTCTATCTGCTTCTTGTCAGCCTCTTCAATCAGTTCATCGAGTTTATTAACACGAATTTTTTCACTGTGAAGAACGGATAATATGGCATTCTTGCAATCTGCCATCGCCTGCATCAGGTCTTTCATGCTTTCTCCTTCCGTTCTGCGCGTTTTGTATCCATCGCCGCGCGCTCTCTGCAAATGAGATGCCGCAGTAATTAGTTCAGCGCACTCTTCTTTTAAAATGTTCAGGTTATCATTTTTGCTGTACTCATCAACAATTCGAATATTCATTTCTTAGCTCCTTTGTATTCTTTACAATCTTTGCTGAAATCACTTACACCGATTTGATAACAAGGATAGCGTTTCCAGTATTCTTGCAATCTTTCCCAGTGTTTTCCTTTTCTGCAACGTTTGCACGTCTTGTTTTGGCAGTCATTGCGACAAAAGCAAATGTCGAATGTACCGCCACCATTATCTTCTAAATAGTATCTCATATGCTTCACCCAATTTTGCTTATAATATATACTGTTGCGATATACAAAAGATAAATACAAATCAACCCGATTCCGATAATCATATTTGCTATAATAAACATCGCAATAACGGTAAGAAGTAACGTAATCATAAAAATTCCTTCATCATCGGCATTTCTTCAACAATACGGCAAAATTCTTTCCATTCAGGCAATGCATGATTCTTTCTCTGATGGTACATGGTCAGCAGTTGCAGGTAATTCGTTGTTACCCTCGCTTTTTCTTTCAACCCGACCGGAACAGAATAAATCAAGGAAATCTTCGAAATCTCTTTGTTTTTATATCTATCAACATTTTCATTGAATAGAGAAATAACATCTTTCGGCGTATCCGGCGTAAATTCCCAATCACCAGTAGCGACTGAATGCATCACGCTTTGGCTCATCACTATCTGAAACCAGTGATACCTTTCCGCTTGTTGCCACCACTTAATGCTTGCATTGACGGTTAAGTCAACGGTGATACCTGTTAAGAAATTCGATTCACCACTATTTAACCCTCTTTTCACCAAAACTTTCGCTAATTTAAGTCTTTTCTCATTATCTTCTAATTCTTTGCCGTAACTGAACCCTATAGCTCGCAATGCGCTTTTTAAACCGTTCACTTCATACTTTTCAATAATCATATTCTCCCTCACAAACATCAATCACTAAACCTCCGTCCGCGTTATTAACCACGGAGCTTGTTTTAATCCCATAAAGCTCTTTCGGAACATTTTGCGGTTCACCAATATAAATTGTTTTCCAGTTGCAAGTTTGCCAATCGTATATAAAGATTCGGACTTCTTTGATTCCATCATTCATTTCTAAAATTTCTTCCACGGTATAAATATGATTCCGTTCGATTTTAAGCAGTTCTTTCAAAAACGCATTTTCTTCTTCGGTTGACTTTGCCCTCATCTTATTCAAATGATATTCTGCACAGTTTGAGTGTAAACTATCGGTAATAATGCCAATGATACACTCTAAATCTTCTGCATCTACCAGTTTCACAAGTTCCATGCCATCCAACTTCATTTTGTTGATAGCCTTAATGATTTTCTTTCCTTTTTCTTTGCTATAATCACCAACCAGCATGATAATAATCACCCCCATTTTATGCGTAAGCCGTGTTGATTCTATAGAATAATTCCTGACGTAACGAAACAGGAGTATTTTCACCCAGTACGACTATTCGCAATGTCCTATTAAGAAATTTTCTCCGTTGCATCTCTGACAAATCATTAAACTTAAACCCATTTACATGTTTTAATTTTTTCAACCCCTGAATTTGCAAGTTGCCCTTCGCGAACTCAACTAATGTCTGTATCCTCTGCGCGCCATAAATAATTTCCTGCTTTCCGTCTTTGCAATCAGCAAAAAACATGAGTGAAATTGGCAACCCTAGTAATACCGATTCAAGAAAAAGGTTTTTATTGGCATTTCCCCACATAAGCACCCTTTGATAATCCGGTATAAAAAAATCATTTTTCTCAAATTTTTGAACTAAAAGCTCAATCGTATAATCCTTCGTATCATAATCAATTTGTTTCTGCTGTTCTCGTATTTCTTCATCAGCCTTTTTCTTTTCATAATCAGTTATCTCACCAGCCAACATGCCAAATTCCTCCCGCGTCGTGTTTCCACCAAAAGCTACCCACATCGCCTTTCTTCTTTTTCATAAACATTTCGGGAACAACCAAGAATCTTCTTTTAAAACCCCTGCAAAACAACCCAAAATATGATAAAACAAATGAGGAATATGGGTATGGGAAATGTCTTTGCTTTACCCGTTTCATCCCCATCATAACGAAGTACCGTGGTAATTCCTTATATGTCATCGCAGATTTACAATTTTCTGCAAGGAGTACCAACCATTCATCCTTGCTCACTTTTTTTAGCAGTAACCCATCACCGCAGTCCTTTATTTGTACAACGTTGCCGATTTCCATAATCCACCTCTCAATGTCCCAAATTCTTGCATTAAATGTTCAGTCAAAGATATGTATATGTTTCCTTCAACCAGCCGCCCAATGTAATCCACCGACAAATAGTTTGAAATTTTCGCATGTACCTTCAAGGTAGGGAAATACTCTTCCTTTTCCTCAACAGTTGTATTTATTTCCGCTGGGCTATAGCGTCTAACTAGGTCTTTCATGATAGCTTTCAGTATTTCATCCATATGCGCTCCTATCTATTGACGTATACCTCTTTATACTGGCGTCCAAATTCAATGGCTCTTTCGCGGGAATCCATAAAAATATCTATACAGTTATCAATCCCGCATCGGTCATTTACGATATAGTCTTTTCCACCGATTGTCACGATTGTCCCTAACGGAAGAAAGTTACATGCAACCCCGCCCTCGTGTGCATACTCGCCGCTTGCAGTTATGCCGTCGCACTCATATAGTGTATACGCGGAACACTCTGAAATTATCCACTCTGCACCAGCCGCCATCGGTGACAAAGCCAAACTTATAGCCAATAGCAGTTTCTTCATATCATCGCCCGCTTTCTTGAAATTTAACTTTAATATCTTATCTTATTTTACATTCTTATCGCCTTTCTGTCAATACAAATATGCCTATAATGCCAAAAACGCCATAGACGTTCCTATTTTAGCTTTACAGGCATTCTATGGTCTGATAGGTAAAGTTATATCCCAAACAACCTAGAACGCTTGTAAAGGCAAAATAAAAGGACGGTTCATATCGACCGCCCTTTGGATTATCGTTTCAGCTCTTCAATCATTCGGAACGTTTCGTCCCTTACCTCGCAGATTTTAGCATGGATAGTTTCGGTTTCTGCACCATTCCCATACTGTCTAAGCTCGTATAGCAATTTAAGCAATTCATGATTTGTTTTTTCCAACAGTTCAATATCTTTATTCATCGTCTTTCACCCACCAAGCATACAAACTTTTTTCGCTTGAATCCCATGTGTCCCATATATCACCATCACGGACGGTCACAAGATGATGTGCGACATCGCAGATGATTGTTTTCCCCGTCCGCGCCATTTCATACACCTTTGGTCTTTTAGTTCCTTTCTTTGCTTTAAAAGAGACTCTTTTGAATCCATTCCTGTACAACCACTTTCCATATGTTTCTTTGCTGTTCGGCATTTCTTTTAGCTCAAATCCAATATCGCAAAGCTCTTTATAGATTTCGTCCCATGTTTTTCCGCTTGCGGCAACTAAAGCTCTGATAACACAATCGCCGCATCTGTTTTTCATCGGGTTAGGATTAAATTTTCTAAGCATTTTTCTTGTCCTTTCCCCCGTGAACCTATCACGGGGATTTTCAATACTTGATTAAATACTTTCAAGAATCATTTTGAGTTCGCAGATAACGGCGTTACACTCAATAATTCCAGTATCATACATATCAAACGGGATTTCATCTTTACAATATTCAACGGTAATTTCATCCTTTTGGCTTTCAAGCCATTCAATTCTCTTTTCAATTTTTTCCTTAAGCTGTTCTTTGGTCATGGTCTGTTACTTCCTTTCATCAACTAGGGCTTTCTTCCCGCCCTCTGATAGTATAATATCATATCGTTTTATGTTTTGCAAGAGGTAAATTAAAGAGAATGTGCATTCCCTAAAAAGCGTGCGGTAAAATGCATCTGTCTATTATCATGGTCTATATACATATATAGCAATAAAAAAACACCGATGCTCATCCAGCCCGGTGCTTTTCTATGACATGTCCTTTAGCACAAGATATACATGCCTTTGGTTCGTTTGTGAACCGCTCATCATGCTTGGCTTGTCCTTTGCTACCTTTGTTCAAGCTGGACTTCCTATCCCATTACATGATTTGGGAGTTAAAGCGTATTGTTTAATTTACAACTAACGCTGTAGTATGTTTTGTTGAACTTTAACTTTATTCATTATATCACTAAAAACGACTTTTTGCAATAAAAAACCCGCTTTCGCGGGTCTAGGGGCAAACCGATAAAGTTGATGAAAGGAAATTAGCCCCTTACTAAATACTACTATATCAAATCTATTATGTCAAACGATTATATAAATCTCATCAATCGACGCAATATCGTCTACTTGGTACGGGTCATCAAAATCAAAGTCATCAAAATCAAGATAAGATGAACTACCGATATTTCGTGCTTCCTTATTTCCTAAACCGTTAATGCTGGTTTCTCTTCCGTATTCCTTTATCCCGTCATACAGTATTTTTCCATGCCTATCCTCAACCTTGAAATTTTGCCCGTCTATCATCAAGGAAACAATTTCTTTAACTGTCATTTTTCGCTTCCACAATACGCAACAATGATTTTCCTAGCCGCGAACGAATAGCCAATCATTCGTTTCCGCCTTCCAGCACTGCTCTAATTTTATTTCTCCATTCTCTTTCTAGTTTCATGGATTTAGGAAAAAGATATTCCAAACTTTTTTCACATGCTATCCTATCGCCATTTCTGTTGTACACGGCACTTCCTAAACATTGCTCTCCTAGGTTGATTCCATTTTCTTCCGCGAAAACCTCGATAGTGGTAACAATAATTCTCTTCAATCTTCTGTTCAATGATTCAGGAATGTCCAATCCGTATATATACTTAGGGCTTACTTCAAGAAATGCGGCTGGCTTTGTTGCAACGATTACGATTGTTTCACTGTTTTCTTTAACCCTTTTCGCATCTTCAAACGCTAAAAAGGCATTGTCAAACATACCATCGCAAATTGCATAACTCATCATCCATTCAAATTTTATCATTTCATCACCTCTTTTTGCTCAACCTTTCTGCCCGCATTTTCATAATAAATCTATCACTTCTAGGTAATGGCATCATGTACCGATAAAAGCAACCTGCCTTCCATAATTTTCTTCTTGTGCGGTTCATTGTTGGGTAGCGTTCAGATTTAATCATTCTTCCTCCTTGTAAATTTCCCAGTCCGTTGGAGACATTGCATTAAACGTCTCAAATGAGACGATATCAGGGGATGGTTCTTTGTATACGAATTTAGTATCCGAAGTAACAAACGAGCTTTTGATTCTGTCAGCTTTAGTATCGTATTCAATAACAACCTTAAAACTCTCTAACCTGCCGCAACTGTTTCCATACGACAAGCAATGCGTATCGAAACTGGCGGCTCTAATTCTTTTGTACTTCCTCATTGTTTTTCCCCTTCTTTGTAAACTCTTCTTCGTACTGCTCGCATTCTTTCGCGAGCTTTGCGATGAAGCTCGCGATGTAGTCAAACTCCGCGCCGTGCTTGCTGCTAAGTCTAGCGGCTGATTCCGCGTCTGCCGCAAGGTCGTGGAGAGCTTCAGCTACTTCGCGAAGCAGTGCGATTTCTGTTGTTAATTCGAGTTCTTCATCTACTATCATGATTTACCTTCTTCCTCCGCATAAAAATAATTACAAATATAAATCTATATTGCGGTCATCTAAAATCTTATATCCGTAAATTGGCATACGCATGATTTCTTTAACATTGCGGATTCTGTCATGGTGTCCTGCCTCTGCTATCCATGGGTCAAAGTTTGCACCAATGTACACCGTCGTATCATCTCCGAAAACATCTAGTGCCTCTTCAACTGTTTCAGCGGTCTTTCCATTGTACTGTATCATTTAGCCCTCTCTAAGCCTTTCTAATACGTCTCTTGTGAGTTCCACCTTGTCATATCCATCACATACTGCATTGTAAATGTCCCTAATACATGATTTTGTTTTTGCTTCGTCCAGCTTATCCCCTATAGTCTTAAAATTGTTTCCACCATAGATGATAAAAATCCGTCCATTCTGATAGCGGATTTCATTGACTTCAAAAATAATACTATCGTCCATGTGAATAATCATTTTAGTTCGTCCTCTATCCGTGCTATTTCGCGTTTATACGTCTCTTCATTCATCCCAATACCGCGCGTACCGGGATAGCCCAAAATCTCGCCTAATGCAAATTCCATTCCTTTGAGATATGCAAGTTTAAGTGCATTCCCTGCTCTTGTAATCTCGCTAATTGGTTTCCCTGCCTGATACTTCACTATAGCGTCCCATGTAATCATTTCGCGATAAACGCTTTTCCACCGCTTATAAATTTCAGTATCCTTCAATATATTTCACCTCTTTCATGAAAAGTGCCTCGTCCCGTTTCACCATCGTTGTATCGGGAATTGGAAGTAAATGAGTAATGAAATATTCTTTCATTTCCTCAACATAGTGCGCGGTCTTTACCATACTGCGCATAAGTGAGTATCTAATTGGCTGGCATGCGCCAACCTTGCCCGCGTAAACAACCGCCGATTTACGCGCTTTAAGTTCTCTAACTGCTCTTACATATTCTTTCTCAATCATTTTTCTTGCCCTTCCACCCCATGAACCTATCATGGGGATTTCTTAATATTTACTTAAAACAATTTCAAGATTTCTCCAAGCTCGCAAATGCCGTTTACGCATTCATGGATTCCCTCTGAACAAAAATCAGTGGGAAGTTCACCGCCTTTGTAATCTTCGATGTATTCATTTTTTTCAGCTTCAAGCTGACGGATTCTTTCTTCAATCTTTTCCTTAATCTGTTCCTTGGTCATATTCTTATCCTTTCCCCTTGAACCTATCAAAGACGTTCCATTTCTCGATTAACAACGGTAATTGCAATTTCATCCGTTTCTTCCGCATTTTCACCGAGAATTACAAGACATTTATTATATGCTCTTGCCTGAAAGTCATATACCAAAGCCCAGTTTCTGTATTCATCCATCAGCTTCCAATTCTCTTTTTCAATCGCAATACCTTCCAGCCTTTTGTAAGTATTTTTTAAAGCAAGAGTTGAATGCACTATGCCTCGAATAGCTTCCATTCCAGTCATTTCTATTCCTTCCTTTCATCAACCGGGCTTTTCTCTCGCCCTTATCTGTATACCATAATACACCATTATAGATTTATTGTCAATGCTATTTTGCACTTTTCTTTAATTTATTTGTATTATAAAAGGGGTTAGAATATTCTAACCCCTTTACTTTAATTTCTTTCCATATAAGCGTTCCATGCCCGCTTTAGTCACCAAATAGACACGCCCTGATTTTCTCATTTCCCACGGTTTAAATCGCGGCGGGCATCCTCTTTGTCCGGCACAGGCAGATTTAAGCGTCATGTGCGGGATTTCCCATAAGTCAGACGCTTCTGAAATGGTATAGACGTTATCTAATTCAGAAGAATCCTCATTATCTTCAACCATTTCTTTGTCTTTAGGTCTTAAATCTCCTAAAGAAGATAACGCATCTTCAACGCGGTCTATTCCGCCCCTTTTTATCATCTTTGACAGTCTTTTAAAAATTTCCCATTCTTCGTCTGTCGCTCGCACTGACCTTTGCTTTCTGATTTCTTCCTTCAAACGTATCACTCCTTTCCTTATATATAATTGTATAATTTATCCGATGTTTCGTCAATACGATTATAAAACCCCGTGAAAAATGCACGGGGGAATTGTTTAGCGCATTTCTGCGCCGTTAAGTTGTAATGCGGTGTCTTGATTGATGGCAGTCTCTCAATAACCACTGGTGGTCAAGGATAGAATTGAACTATCATCAGGCGCTTATAAGGCGCACGTTCTGACCGTTGAACTACTCGACCATATATGGGTAAGCCTAAAATGCGATAAAAGACTTACCCGCAAAGGAGTAAAGGCTAGAAAAACGGAAACAAAACTAGCCTTTTGGCGGATACAGTAGGATTTGCACCTACGAGCGAATGGAAATCCGCTTCTTGCTTAGCAGGCAAGTACCTTCGACTGCTCGGTCATGTATCCATATGGCGGAAGTGGTAGGATTTGAACCCACGCCCGATTTCTCGGCTATCGGTTTTCAAGACCGTCCCCTTAACCTCTTGGGTACACTTCCACAATGCCCGCGTGTCCGTAAACACGCGGTGACTTTCCGCTCTAGTGGGAAACAGTTTTTAATCACTGTTGCTATAAGTAGTAACCACCTGCCATTTGTTTCGGGATGGCGTCCCGTGAACCGACAAAGAATTTCTCGCTTTTTCAAGAGCTTACTGGCATTCGCCAACCTAGACGGTTCATTTCGCGAAAAGGGATAAACAGGTATTTCCCCTGCCTTTCCCACATATGCCCGCCAATAGTGCGATATGGCGGTGACTTTCCACTACGTTTAGGAAACAGTTTTTAATCACAGCAATCACTTTACCGCCGATTGCTGGCGTTGCTTTACTTTTCGCACGTAAAGCGGCGGTAACACGCAAGGTTGCGTTATATATATGTACATAAATGAAATGAGGTGCGTGTATTATTTCCACTCTCGCAGGAATTTTTAGCGTTTGCGCCCCGGTTCCGTTCACGGGTGAGGAACATGCCTTTTTTCCGCACAGGGGGGAAAGACTAAACCCCATGGTGCTAAAGGTGGGATTTGAACCCACATACCATTAAAGGTAGCGGATTTTAAGTCCGCCGTGTATGCCAATTCCACCACTCTAGCATGGGCAGGAAGCACCAAAACTTTCGCTTCAATACTTCCGCATGCGGCGGTTTCCCGCCTAGATTGCTTTCAATATCGTCAAGCAATCCTAAGAATCCGCTTACCTTCCTGTTGCTCGGATGTTTTAAACACCTGTTGGCAAGCAACGCCCGTATGCAAGTACCGTCCCTACTTCGTATCGGGATACGCCTGCACTCCCCGTATACAGTGTGCAGGACCTTGGTGGGTGTCATTTAATCTCGCACCTAGAGAGATTGTAAACCATTTCCTTGGCTTCACGAAAATGGTTGGCAGGGGGTGGTGGAATCGAACCACCATAAACGGAGTCAAAGTCCGTTGCACTATCCACTATGCTAACCCCCTATGCGGGCTTTCGCCCGCTATGATGAGAGGAAAGCCGACCACGGGATTTTCACCCCGCCGATGACAGTCGGCATGGTGAGCGGGGCTGGATTTGAACCAGCGAAACCTTGCGGTAACAGATTTACAGTCTGCATCCTTTAACCACTTGGATACCCACCCAAAGCGGTTGTTTATCCTCTAACCGCAAAAGAGTTGACGTCTAGCCATATGGCTTTTGCTATTCCGCATTTACTCGGCATCCGAATAGCTAAATGCCGACCCGTCTTAATCGCTGGCGGATAAGCGTCCTAGCCTGTTGTCTGTCGTGCGCTCGACATTATAGGCATAGACCGTGACCTCTGTCACGTCCCAAAAAAGTTTTTCAAAAAACGGCGCTTACCGTTATTTTACTTACTTGCGGATGGCTGGGAATCGAACCCGCTCTAGCTTTCGCCGCCTGTATCCATTTGGCGTCATCCACATAATGCGGGTTTTACGCCCGCATCCATGGAGGTTTATTACTCCAATCAGCAATTTCTGAATATATTCTATCATAACGTATATACGAAATCAAGTAAAACTTTCGTCTTTTCAATAAAAAAAGTCCAACAATCAAGTTGGACTTCGGAATAGTTATCTAGCTCTAACCGCACTTGCGCGAAGGTTACGGTTTACCGCTCTCACTAATCTAGTATTGTTTGAACCTCTATTCGGAGCAATCCCGTTTCGCCTTCCATATGCAGATTTGTTAAAATTGGCAATACCGCCGCCGCTTGCTTTTACCGCGGAAAAACTTGCACCTCTACCACCCATAATTGTTACCACCTTTCATGATTTAAACGCTTTCTTGACTGCATCGTGCATTTTACAGCGTTTCGCAGTCTGCTCGTAAAAAGCAGGGATATTTATAACCCTGTCATCACCTAACAGCCCATCCGGGATACGACCATAGCAGATAACCAAAGACGGATTAAGCCGTTCTTTCATCTCACGGTAGCCATCGAGGAAAAGCCTTTTAGATGTATCACTAGAAAGAATACCGACTGTCGATGTAACTACAACGGAGTTTTTAGGCTCGCCGTCAAAGCAGAAATCATATGACGATTTATCTGACCATGCAATAGTCGGTAATACCTTTATCCCCTTGCTCTGCCAGTATGCCCCGAGGTAGTGCTTCCTGTAATGATTATATATTTGAATAGCTTTTGGCATGTCGATGTACAGTGAGAAGTCAGGCGTGCATACATAATTGAATTGCTCAAGCAGTTTCGTGTAAGTGCTTAAAGCCGACCAACACCGCTCAAATTGATAATCATCCACAAAAAAATGTACCGAGTATGCTTTTCTGTTTTGGCGCGCCTTCGTAGTTTGATGAAAATCAATCCAATGCGTATTTGAATTAAATTCTTCCAGCTTAGTTCCTTGCAACGTAGGGATGTTGTATTTTCCCACGCCTGCGAAAACGCCGTTTTCCATATTCTGCATTTTTTTGAAAAATTTTCTTGCCATTTTTATCACCTGTCGTTATTTTACGCCAAAATCAGCTACAATAAACTACAATCTTTTACTTTTGCTTAGTTCCGTTGCCTTGCAACTTGCAATATAAGTTAAAACCGCCGTAAACCGCCCTATTTTTCGTTTACAGGCGTTTTCGGTTACTTTTGATATAGTTATCGTCCAGCATGCGGGAAACGCCTTCAATCAAGCGTATTCAACGCAAAAGAAAAGAGGTGATTTCTCACCTCTCACTCTCAAGCCGTATAGGATACGCGGCGCATGTATTTTCTCTTTGCACACTCTTTTTTGAGTGCTTTTTCAAGGCGGTTGATGAATAGATAATAATATGCACACTTAAACGCGCAATCATCAAAAATTTCATTTGCAGTTCCTGCATCCAATTTATCCATCATGTCATCGCAGTGCTGAATTTGCTTGCTGAATTTCATCAGCCATTCGAACTGCTCATTATTCATCGTGTATGCGCCTTTAAGGTAACTATAGCTGATACCTAATTTTTCCGCATTCCCCTCAATTCCGTTTCTGCTGAAAATGGAAATTTCATCATATTCATTTGTGTCGGTCAGGTAAATTCTCATTTTGATTTCTTCCTTTCATTGAAGTAACATTGTTCTGTTGTATATATAATACACCGTTGTAAGCGTATTGTCGAATGTTTTTTCTAAAATAAAAACGCCCATCGTTATGACAGGCGTTTGATATCATTCAAGCAAGGATTCATCATCTTCCAAAGCGTCCGTGATTTCATCCTCGTAATCGGATAACATATATAATAAATCAAAATCAGATTTGATTGTCTGTGCGTCCGCGTCGAATACAATCCATTCGTTTTCTCCAAAAATTGAAAAATCATCAAGGCTTTCTTCAATCATTTCCGCAATGTCCGTCGGTGACATATTCGCACGACACATTTCATCATCAAAATCTTCTTTTTTGAACACTCTCACGTTGGTTGCGTTCATGGCAACGTCTGCCATCTTGTCCTCGTCCAAATCAGTGAATGCGTCCCAAAGTTCTTCTCTAGTCATAATTGTCAATCCTTTCTTAAATACTTGTTATCGGATGTATATAGAATACCATTATAGAGATTTCTTGTCAACACATTTTTATTTGCAGATTAAACACGCTAGATTTAGCGCAGACAGTGCGGCGGCGCACACTGCAAGTGCTGTCGTTATCTTTTTCATTGCCATTGCTCCTTACGTGTGATAAACTGATAGGGGAAGGCGTTGAACCTATCAACGCCCCCTATCGCTTAAAGAATGGACACTAACCATTCAATCAAGCGAACCTTTACCGCTATCATCACCTGCATCAGTAAAATTAGGATGATGATGGCGGTAATCCTATTCAGTTTGAACACATTTTTTCTCCTTTCTGTAAAATTTGGTGGTTTTACCACCTTTCTTATTGTACCATATTTCAATAGACAAATACAGTCAAACGCCCATTTTATCGAGGTTTTTTACCATGAAAATGGGCGTTTTTTTATGTTATTTTATTGCTTTCTTTACGACAATTCCTGCCAGTATAATGGAAATGCCTTTCCACGTTCTTAATTGGCGGTCTTTCACTTCCATTTTGTGATTAACCTCTTGCTCGTATTCCTTCAAGTATTTGTTGGCTTTGTCTAATGATTTCTGCGTCGCTTCGTTCAATGTTTTGGATTTCTGTGTTTCTTTCTTCGATTCTTCCAACTGATTGTCTGCTTTCTCTAACTGACTGTTGAGCGTTTCTATTTGCTTCTTCTGCTTTTTCAAGAGATTCTGTTTGACTCCGTTGTTCTTCTCCAGCTGATTCAAGTTCGTTTCTAACTGATTCAGCTCCTCTTCCGTTATCTGATACGCCGACGCCGTACCATATCCACAAAAAAGCAAGGATGAAAACAATAAGGATAGTAATAATTTCTTTTTTTCTATCATTTGTTACCTCTATGCGAATTTTTGAATTTTCATTCATGTAATCACGCTTTTCTATCAAAGAAAATAAATAATTATTCAAAATCTATTGTTTCGTCAGCATCAAACGACTGCCCGTTTATTTTCTCGCAATCGCTATACTGCCAAATTGCGGCGTTCGGGTAATCGCATTCATAATTGTATTGCGCGCACCATACGTCACAATCTACTTGTTCCATGAGTAATACGTTCGTTAGCCAGTCGTAGTTAGCATAAAGTCCGCACCTGTACCCTTTTTCTGCCATATAATTGACAAATACATTGACGCAATTTGTTAATTCCTGCCTGTCTGTAAATCCATTTCTATCTTTGTATCCGTCAGCATCTTCCATGTCAAACCACACGCCCATTTCAAGCATGTCATTTGTCAATCCGCAATCTTCCAATAAATCTGCACAAAACTCTGCTTCATTTCTAGCCATATCTTCTGATAAAGCATAGGAATAATAATATACGCCGACCTTTAATCCTGCGTCGATAGCACCGTTGATATTATCATAGAATGATTCGTCGATATGAGAACGTCCCCACCCTAATCTAATTATCGCAAACTCATACCCCGCTTTTTTCACAGATTCCCAATCAATGTATCCGTTGTTTTCGCTTACGTCGATTCCAAGCATACTATCTCCCTATCTTATTTAATGCATTTTGAACATTTGTACTCATCGTCTTTATTGTTGCATCGCCTTCAATAGATTTCTTCTCGGCTATATCACTTTCGCCGTTCCTCATTTTATCTACTGAAAATATAGAAACAAACCCAATAGCACCTATGACCGCGGCAGTCGTGTATGAGTTCCAAAAGTTAATAAGCATCTGCGTATTTGTATTGTATCCTGCGGTATTCGCCAGCCAAGAGGCTATGAACATAACAAACAGGGTTATAAGTCCAGTGCCGTACAGGTATATAACCATCATTGACATTTTGGCTTTTTTAATTTTCTGCTTTATTGTTTTCAGTGTCATTCGTCATCACCTTCATCTTTCTTATACTCTGCATAATAGCCGTGCCTTGCCCATTTCCACCTAATCCATGATATGCCCTATAGATTTCTTCGGCTAAATCTTCCTCTTCGTATGTAACGCTTCCCCTCTCTACCGCCTGCTGATGAATGGTTTTTAACTGTATTTTAAGTAATACTCTCATTCCTCGGTCGCTACTCTTTACCTTTTCAGATAGTCCTTTAGACTTGTTCCATAAATACCCGATAGTGAACGCTAAAATGGCATATACGCCCTGTGTTGTAATTCCAATAATTATATTTTCCATAGTACCCCCTTCCCTATAAACTAGCATATCGTTAGCTATAAAAAAGTACAATAAAAGGGCGGCAGACTATTTGTGTAGTTCCACCGCCCCATTATTATTAAGGCAAGCTATTTATATTTCCAACATTGCAGGTATTCAGCCAGCCATGAAGGATAAAAGTTCCCGAATCCGCCGCCGTAATCATCAGGTAAAACCGCCCTGTTTTCAGCTGGTTTGCATAGACGTTATGTCCGCAACGTGTTCTCACAGGGTACAGTGTCTCGCCCGTCCCTATCTGTACGACTACTGGCATGTATTGCGTTATCGTTGTTGGTATTGCTTGAGCAACATTCAGCCAAAAGCATTTGTTGTTCACATACGTTCCTTGCGGTATGGTAAGTACCAAATTAGTACCGCTTACCGCAACTGCCGTTGTTCTCATACCATGACCCCGCCGCATCCATAGAGTGACTGATAGGGGCTTGCTGTCATATAAGCTGGTACAGGTCTAGGGGAAATCTTACCCACGATAGCCGCAGATTGTGCAACTTGTGAAAGGTTGAAATTAGCGGTCTGTAATTCTCTATCTTTATCCGCAATCTTTTCTCTAAGGTCTTGAATCTGATTATTAGCTATCATTGCTCTGGTCGCTTCTCCCTCGGCATGAATCGCAGTTTTAAGCTCACAGGTATTTTTGTCATTGTTCGCCATGCTTTGGAGTATCAGCTGTTTTTGTTCACAGCAACAATTTTGTTGTTCAAATCTGTTATTGTTTAACTGCTGGCTAATTCCATATCCAGTTTGCATGATATTCTTCTCTAAGCCGTTATTTCCGCCCATAATAGCCATGCCTAAGCCGTTGTTTCCCTGCATAACGGTTTTTCAAGGTTATTCTGCCCCTGCATAATGGCATTATTCAGCGAATAAGCAGAATCTGCAAGCCCATACGAGATGCCTCTTAACTGTCCTTGCGTGTCTTGATGATTAAAGCCTTGTTGCATTTCAGCTTGCGTAAGCCCGGCTCGGTTTCCAAAACCGCCGAATCCGCCGCCGCCCATTAAGGCGAAAATGACAAGTACCCACATGAGTACGCCGCCACATCCCCAGTTATTCATTCCTTCTTCCATGATATACTCCTCTCTTTATAAAATTACAGGTGCAATCCATAGCCCTGTAAGAATTGGTTTAATTGATTGTCATCCATTCCTCTGCTTCTAGCGAGTTTCCTAACAGTTTCTTTCAACTGCTCTTCATTCTTCCCCTTTACTGCTTCCAGTGAGTTTTTCATGATAGGGTTAAATCCTGCCATATACTGAATGAATGACATTAAATCATTTGACGGTTGAAACATCGAAATCATCACCTTTCTTCATTTCTTCTACCATCTTCTCCAGTCGGTCTATTTTCTTTTCCAACTGTTCTGTCGTGACTGGCTTCTTTTGTTCCCTAAGCTCGTATACATTGAATATAAGCCCGCCATTCATGTCGGTTGTTTTGGCGTATATCCTTCCTTCTGCCATGGATGGGAAATAGTAAATCATGCCGTTTGGTATGATTTGAGCCGCTCTTGCCTCTTCTATATTTGATACTTCGTGACCGTTTAAGCCGTATGTGAAATTCGGATACATGTCTATCACCTCTAAATGTATTCTCTCACATATTGCGCCCTGCATGGTCTTATGTAATCTCCTAAAAATAGCAATAAAAATACCGCACATGTTCGAGGCGATGAAAGGAAGAAATAACCCCGAATATAATGCGGTATTTTTCACACGGTTCAAGCGTTGCTCTATGCTATGCAATTACACCCCGTGTGTATCGAATACATAGGCACATTTATAACTCGTGTGATTTTTGCGGGCATAATATGGATGCCGCCCGCCAGCAACTGACCGCGGGCGCACCCCGTCAGTTCTTGCCTAAGCCTGTTTTGCAAGCATTTTACCTGCCATGTGACACATGGTTTGAATTTGTTCATGGGTTGCCTTTAGCCGTTCGGCATGGACAGTGGTTTATTGAACAGATTTAAGTTTCCCACCCTCACCAGTCACATTCAGGTCGTAACCACCTATAAGGTTTTGTACCTTACATATACTATTATAATGAATTTTGGCGTTTTGTCAATACTTTTTTGAATTTTATTTTTCCATCTTTTCGATTGCCTTTTCAATCTTGCTTGCTATCCGCTCGGCAATGCGGCACATGTTGCTCTTTGACATTCCTTTGTCTATATATATCTGCTGGAATGTCATTCCTTCGATACAATGCATGTGTATGTATTCCTTCTCATCAGGCGTAAATAAAGCGGTATCAAGTAACCTTTGGTAATCCTCTTTATCCATCTTCCTAAGTCATTCCTTGACCCGCCTTCTGTTTGCCCTCATTGCTATTTTCTCCTAAATCAATGCCGTTGTATTTTGCCCTAACTTCTATGCATCTAAGATAGCCTTGCATGTAATTTTCCTGCATCAGAAGAATCTCAATAGGTTCTTTCGCCGTTGAAAGCCCATCAATGCGCTTATTTATATATGGTTCCAGTTTCTTTAAGCGTACTTTCGCCTGCCAGTATTCTGCGTAAAGACGTTCTTTCCAGTCGGTGCTACGTTCCATCTCATCTAAAAATCTGATGATAACGCCATCGCCATCTTCGCAAAATACATTCCCAGTTACGGCATTAACCCATGAAAGATTCTCGCCAACATATTCCAGCAGACACATAGCGTCTAATCCATCAAAACGAATAATCGCTAGTGTTCTTTCTTTAATCCCGTTCATTTATTAAATATCGCCTCTTTTCTATATTTTATAGAACCATAACAAGCTATGCAAGTACAATTTACTACAAAGTTTTTTACAATCCCTACATAATCATCAACCTTTCGCTTCATTTAATTTTTCCATCCCTATTTAGGAGTATTGACATTTTTATCAAAAATAATATATGACATCGCATCTATAATTGGAAATTCCAGTATTTTCCCATACATATCTTTATGCCCGAATGTATTTGAACCAATAGTTTCAAATATTACGTTATTGCCATGAAGTATAGGATTCTTAATCATTGGAATACTAATTCTACCACCTATAACATGTGATTCCCCCGAATGAACCTCATAATATTCCATAATACCCGTTACAATTAGTCCTGCTTTGTTTCTTATTTTTGAAATATCAATTTGTCTGTAATCACATGCTAGAATATTCAATGGTGGATAATTCGAATCAACAATAATGTCTCCATAACTATTAAAAATTTGTAATCCACAATTTGTTTTTAATGGTAATGCACTTACATTTTTGGTTCCAGTCGCCGCTTGTAAAATATTAAAGAAGCAATATACATACACATCATCAAACTTGGCTTTTATCGCACTATCGCTCATTTGTTCGCCATCATAGTAATAGTATATAAAACCGTTAGAAGCGCCATTGTGGATTGAATCTGCTGGTCTATCCTTACCACCGTTATCCCACACAAACACGTTCGTTACAAAATCTAAATCTTTATCAGAATCTCTTGCTATACCAATAAGAAAATCCGATGGAGGTGAAATGATATATTTCTCCGTACACGGAATCATTTGTTTCCCAAAATAATATGCATATGCCGGATAATCCCCATTCATATTCCCGGTACTCTTATATTCAATAACCTTCCACGAAATCATATTTCTTTTTAATTTAAAAGCCCAATATCCTTCCCCAGTGGTCTTGTCCCATTGTGATAAAGCAGTGCCACTTTTTACCTTAGAAAAAGGAAAATCCATCAGCTTTATTTTTTTAAAAAGAACATAATTTACCGTTTTATTTGATACAACAAATGTCCCTGCGTTTGTTGTTGATACTATTCCCGAGTTCATAAATTTACCACTCAATACTCCTAATCTCAACATGCAAATCTTGGTCATATGTGTCTAAGTTTATTGCCCCTAGTATTTTCTCATCGTTCACCCTTATACACCTATCGAAATCACTTTCCTTTACGTTAAAGGCTACCTTATATATTGCGCCTTTTACAAAAAACAGAAACGCATTGTTTTTTAGCATTTTCGGTTTAGGCTTTACCCAATATCTTGTTATTATCGTTCCACTATCAGAATGTACAGCTCTTTCCCATGTTTCTATTTTGGAGTTTATAGTAATCTCTCCACCGGAATACCAAGTATTTATATAGTTTTCGCTCATATCGCCACCACAGCTCGAGCCGCTATAATAATTATCAGAAATAGGAACTATATTTATTACGCCTGAAAAATCATTCGAAAAAGAATTTCCTTCCGCATCGAACACTTGCAACCCTTGCGCCATTCATCCTACTCCTTCAACAGAACGTACATACACGCGACAAAGCCTAATAACACCGTGGCAAAGAATCCATATAATGCCAATTTTTCTGATAATTCCATTTTTTCGCCGGGATTATACAGTATTCCGTCATAAAGATTCAAAGCAAAATTCCAAACCTTCTCTTGATTGTCATCACTCAATTCTTGATTAAACAATACCTGCGTTGTGCAACAACAATCATATTTATTCTCGTGAAGATAGACAGAAATTCCTTCTTCATATACAAAAAACCTCATGCTTTTTGTACCGTGAATAATTTGAAATGTATAGCCGTCACTGACCGTTTGAATATCATTTGCATAGTACCCTTTTTTGCCCGATTCAACGGCATCTATCCATCCTAACGCTTTACTCAAAATGTTATGCTTTACCATTCGTCCACCTACAACCAAAACCATCTTAACAGTATAGCCAATATATTACTTATAATGGCTGTACACGCAAGTATAGAAGTAACCGACAGAATCAGGCAAAACGTCGTTTTCAATAAATATTTGAAAACCCCATCATCGCATTTTACTATCCATGTAAAGAAAAGATTGTTTAGCCCTGCGGCAAATATAATCAAAATGATAAGGATAATGCTAAACATCCGTGTTTACCTCAACACCTAATTCATTCGTATCTTCGGCGTATATCGACGTAATGTAATAATCCCCATAAATAACTGGGATATAAGCTGGCTCGCCATGATAAAGAAGTTTCATGTTTGAATCATCATAAACATTTACTTTATTTCTTTCTTCTATTATAGACCATATTTCATTTAATTGCATATAACGTAGCCTCGTAATAATGTTTAACTTAATGCTTTAAGCATGATTTTAGCATCTTCACATGCGGTTATAATACCGTAATACACCCATTTGTCTCTTCTGTTTTCCTTCGGGAAAGTCATTTGGTCTTGTTGTACCGTTCTTTCGATTTCTTCAATAGCTTCCAACTTATAATCAATGTGATTTAACCGAGTGTACACAAACAATTTCCCCGAATAAATTTTTTGATATTTATTTACTTTTAATAGGGATTTCGATAGTTCAATTTCTAATGCACTGATGTTTTCTGTAATCCATTTTTGAAAGATTGCAATGTTTACCATAGTTTTCCGTTACCTGCTTTCCACTTCTCTAACATATCAGAAGTCTCTTCATTCTTCATAGATTTTAAAAACTCTCTGAACCTATCTTCTCCCATAATCTCATCGCATAATAGTAGCATCCAAAAATCGGGTGTGTTCAGAAAATCATTCAAGTGTGGCAGAGGTTTCATGATAATCACATTTCCTTTCGTTGCTCATGATGTTCGTATCAAAATTCTTACTTATCTATTGATATTACAATTTTACCCCTTCGATTTCTGCGCGTACTTCTAATGTATACAAGTACCTACCCATATACGACGCCTGTTCTTTTAGTAACTCTAACGAGCAAGTGGGTTCAAAATCAAGAGTACCAGCTTCGTACTTAATAATTGTTCTATGAAGTTTATCATAACGAATCTTAGTTTGATAATATTCTGCTTTGAATCTATCTTTATAGTCAGAGCTATTCATTAAAGTAATCGTGTCTTTAAGTTCCATGTGTCCTCCATTTATACGAGAATTAGATGGTGGCTACGTACTGCTTGAACAATTTGCCTTCCGGCATATCAGGGTCGTCCCAGTAGAGCGCCTTAGCCACTGCGATATACTTTTCAGGGTCTTTACCTAAAACGTTAGCGAGGTCACTATACAACATGTTAATGGCATAGTACAAGTCGGCTGGTCTATCAATGTGACGCTTCTTAGCTTCTTCTTCCACCTCTGCAAATTCCCAGTGCGCCCCAGTCGTACCATCCACGTTTTCCATATGAGACACCGCGTCCACAGCGATATCGGTATCGAAGTAAGGACCGTAGTCTAGCTCGTGCAATTTGAGTAACATACGTTTTGCTTTTGGGTCTGCGGTGTCTAAAGTAAGACTGTCCAAATATTCACAGATGATATTATGCAATTCGCAAGCCTTCTCGTTGTCCGAAGGCTTATCAAGATATTCCCTAGCAGTAATCATATTAACCCCCTATAGTAAAATCAAATTACAATTTTTAATAATCGGTAACGTCTGGCTTATGTGTATTGATTTCAGGAGACCAGTCTACATTAAAAACTAGACTTGGTTCTTGGTCATCATATTCCGTAACGATGTAATCGCTTAAATATGTCACGCCGTGTGAATTACATCTAATATATGTTTCGTAATGCTGAGGGCGAATCATATCCCAATCAAGCTGTAACGAATGTTTTGTGTTTGGAGTAACCCCCACATATGCAACACCCAAGTCAGGCTGACTTACCTCAATAACAGTTACTCCTGTTGGAACGGTAAACACCCCAATACCATCTATCTGTACAGTTCCCGTCGGTACATTAACTGATGCAGCCGTTACTGAAAACGATGTGTTATTTGTAAATGTTCCTGATTTCAT
>ERZ1034973.50-NODE-50-length-71206-cov-36.002375_pt1 | contig 71206 bp, 50 predicted proteins | sample MGYA00520686_ERZ1034973 | MGnify/ENA primary metagenome ERZ1034973 (study PRJEB33766, sample SAMN09781775) | gut metagenome | biome: gut microbiome | host: Homo sapiens | place: Madagascar | study: EMG produced TPA metagenomics assembly of the PRJNA485056 data set...
AAGCAATGGGCATCCAGCGGAGCAGTTTCTACGCATGGAAGAAGCATCTCTCCCAGCCTTCGGAAGTGGTGGCGGCTTCGCCGCAAATATATATGGGGCGATGCCCGAAGGTTTGCGGGTGGCAGGTTTCCCTCGTATCGCCAGCCGGATAGGGTTCTAGCCGGATGAAAGAGAGCGAGAAAATGCATCTCAAATCGACAATTAACGAGAGCACCCTATCCACCGCTGGCGCGGTCCCCCTTCCCCAATGGGGAAGGCTACGATACGAGAATACCGCTTTCCCCATAACGTCAGAGCGAATACACGCATATGTGGAAAAAGAATAGCGACGGATAAAGCCTTCCCCGCGTGGGGAAGGTGGCGAGCGTAGCGAGCCGGATAGGGTTTTAGCGGCATGAAAGATAGTTGAAACAAATGGAAAATGCGTCTCAAACAGGCGATATACGAAAGTACCCGAGCGCCGCTGTTGTCAATGGCGATACCCAAAAGCAAGAAATCTTTTTCGTTTGCGGTCAGACAAAGGATATGAGGTCAGCGGATGATGGAAAATGCCGTGATCCATACGCCCCTGGATTACGGTATTTCATGAGAGAGCTGCAGAAGAAAAAAGCCCGCGGTGTTTGCCAGACGCAAGCACCACGGGCTTTTTTCAATAAATCACCACATCCTCCTGCTTGACTTCTCCCCGTCCCCAGGAATGGACGAAAGCATGGTCACGCAGGCGATAGACACGGAGAGAATCACACGAGACGTCGATCAGGACGGAGGCGAGGCATTCCATTTCCTCGCACTGCTTCCTCGTGAGATATCCCTCGAAGCACGACTTCTGCACGCGGATGGCATAGCGCGAGAGGCACTTCACCATCGACGTGCGCCGCTTATTGTCCACGATGTCATAAATGATGAGGACGATGAGACGGCTGTCATCATCAGGCCTAAGCTCGATCTCTTCCATCCCATCGATGTCATCTATCCCATCGATATCTTTCATCTTCTCCATCATCGGATCACCAGCGCTTTCAGGAGTTCCGCCTTCCCCTCATGCACGGCCTGACGGTAGGAGTCGCACTCCATCTGCACCGTATGACGCCAGGAGTACTTGCCATTGAAATACGAATTCACGCTGCGCATCTTCCGCTCATACGCCTGAATGAAAATACGCCGCCCCACGCGCGTGAGGTACGTCCCGCCATTCGCCTCGCTCCTCGTGAAGCACGAGGCATCGATCTCGTGGTGCGTCACCAGCGCGAGGCAGAACGCGTCCACGATCGCCGCGCGCCATGGCTCCATCAGATCCGATGCCAGCGCCGGATGCCCATCCTTTAAGGCATGCAGGTAGCCGATATACGGCGAGAGGCGCGTCCGCTCGATCGCACTGTAGAAATCATACATCAGCAGTGTATAGCCGAAACTCAGCATCGAATTGAAGGGATCGGTCGGTGGCTGGCGCGTCCGTTTCTCGAAACGAAACTCCTCCGGCAGAAATTCGGAAAGCGCGCGGAAATAGAGACGCGCCACCGCCCCCTCATACCCCATGACCTCATCCACCGTCTTTGCCGTATGGAGCTTATCCGCCAGAATGCGGATCTGGTCATACGTCTGCTGCACCAAGGGGCTCTCTGCCCGCCGGTTGTAACTCCGAAGGATCGCCCGCTGATTGTAAATCTTCCGGAAGACCGTCAGCCGCGCAAGATCCAGACAGAAAGCCGCATCTTCCGCGCGGGCAAACTGTTCCTTCACCCGTGACATATCCTGCGCCGACGTCGACTCTAGCCGCCCGAAGAACTTCCCCGTCGTAGAAAGCCACGTCACAGGGATATCACGTGCTAAGAAATCCACGATCGCCCGTGAACTCACCTGCACGGCATCGATCACCGTGACCCCTTCCACGATCTCACTCGGCACCTCCGCCAGCACTTCATGCTCTCGGCTGATCACATAGCGCCCTTCCCGCAGCCCCAGCCGCGCCCCTGCTTCCGTCACGTAGATCCAGCTCATAGTGATACCTCCTCATTCATCAGATACCCGGCTCCATGAAGGGGATCCTTCTTTCTCTCGGAATCCTGATCCCCACTATCCTACCAGGTCAGATACGTCTCGTCCCCTTCATGGGGATCTTCTCTACTTACATAGGGGCTCATCTGAGCAAAAGACAATTCCGTCTTCGTCCCCTTTCTCGGGGACTTTTTTTCAATACGACAGGTGAACTCATTGAATAAAGTCGAAACTAGTTTTCGTCCCCTTTCTCGGGGACTTTTTTTCAATAAATCAAGGAGGAAACAATCATGAAAAAGCTGATTTATTGTTTTCGTCCCCTTTCTCGGGGACTTTTTTTCAATGTGTAATGGATGTCCGAATTGTTGATGAGGACGGGAAAGTTTTCGTCCCCTTTCTCGGGGACTTTTTTTCAATTGGTCAGTTTATCGGAAATTGCACAATTACAACGTGCGTTTTCGTCCCCTTTCTCGGGGACTTTTTTTCAATTAATCTTGTTTTTCTTCATGTAATCACCCCCTTTTTGTTTTCGTCCCCTTTCTCGGGGACTTTTTTTCAATGACGCCATTATTAAAATGATACAGAAGGAAGGATGAAGTTTTCGTCCCCTTTCTCGGGGACTTTTTTTCAATAGGTTTCATGGGGAATGTGGAGAGAACTATCTCCATTGTTTTCGTCCCCTTTCTCGGGGACTTTTTTTCAATGCAATCGCACGTTCTACGTTGCCCATAAAGCCGCTTTTCGTTTTCGTCCCCTTTCTCGGGGACTTTTTTTCAATAACAACATCAATCAAATGATTTCAGATAAAGAGAGGTACAGTTTTCGTCCCCTTTCTCGGGGACTTTTTTTCAATTAGGTGCTATTATGGCTACTATTGAAAAATCTGGTTTCATGGTTTTCGTCCCCTTTCTCGGGGACTTTTTTTCAATAAAAAACAAGTTTTATGGGAAACATCGAAAGAAGTGTGTTTTCGTCCCCTTTCTCGGGGACTTTTTTTCAATGATGAAAGTGATATTGCGAACGCGAAAATCACGCTTACGTTTTCGTCCCCTTTCTCGGGGACTTTTTTTCAATGGTTAGCGACTTAGTAGTATTCATAATGGGACGTTTGTTTTCGTCCCCTTTCTCGGGGACTTTTTTTCAATCGGGGCGAAACAGTTTGAAACGGCGTCAGGAAACGTCGTGTTTTCGTCCCCTTTCTCGGGGACTTTTTTTCAATTAAGCTGAAATCGACGCCATGCGGAAACAGTTAGACGGTTTTCGTCCCCTTTCTCGGGGACTTTTTTTCAATAAGAAGATGGCGGTACTTCTCTCAGCTATGGAAGATGTTTTCGTCCCCTTTCTCGGGGACTTTTTTTCAATTTGAAAAATCAAGCGGATTCATGGGGAACATTGAAAGGTTTTCGTCCCCTTTCTCGGGGACTTTTTTTCAATAATCAAGCGGATTCATGGGAAACGTCGAAAGAAGTATTGGTTTTCGTCCCCTTTCTCGGGGACTTTTTTTCAATTGCAATATCAGCTAGACAACATAAAAAGCGATCTAGCGGTTTTCGTCCCCTTTCTCGGGGACTTTTTTTCAATAGCGTGCCTGCGAAGCCCCAGCCCGTCTGCTCTCGCGAGCGCATTCGCGGCGGGGATGGATGGGTCGCTTCATCAGGCACTCTCCTTCGGAGATGAAATGCCGATTTCCCCAGTCAGGACGGGCATCGGCGGGGATTTATAATAAAAATGAGAAATTAGAAATGAGAAATGCGAAATGGTGGTGCGGCGCATAAAAATATGGAGCCGCCGCGGAGGTTTGAAACTAGCGATTTTCTCGTATCGCAAACCTCATCCCTAGCCACTAATCCCTAGCTACCAGTCACTAGTCACCAGTCACTCCTAATCCCTAATCCCTAGCTACTCATCCTCACAAACTCTTTATTATCTTATCATTCAGCGTATCATATGTCCATCGGATATCGCTACCGCGGATGAGGCGGGCGAGCTCGTGGAGGCGCAGGAGGATTTCCTTCGAAGAGAGCCCTTTCCCCACTGCATTCTTAGTGAGGCTTTCCAACTTCTCGTCACTCATATTCGTGATCTCATGGGCGATGGGATTTCTGACGCTTTCTTCGACGGAGCGGAGTTCTTTGAAAAGGCGGGTGATCTGGCTATGCTTTTCATTGCCGTGAAGTTTTCCCTCTTCGAGATACTCTGAGATGAGGACGATGAGGCTGAAGTAGATCGGCCCCGGGCGCAGCATACCGCCGAAGGCATTCTCCAGATAGCTGACGAGGCCCCGCCAATTCTGGTTCATACGTTCACGGTCAATATAGAAGATCTGATTTCCTGTGCGGTCTTTCTTCCAGTATCCGATCTCGGACAGGGTGAAGCCGGGGATCTTCTGGATGTACTGCATGCCAAGAAAAGCAAGGATAGGCGAGAGCTTGACAATGAATTCCGGATACTGCTTCTTTCTCTGTCTCATTTCCATGACCTGGAAATACTCGGAGAAGTCTCCCGCCCCTTCGATGAGTGGTTTACCCTCATACTGGGCGATGACTTTATTCGCTTCCTTCCACATGAGGTCGCGCCGCAAGGCGGCGTGCTGAAGGAGTTTTTCGGAAATGGGCGAGAAGCAGTTCTTATTCTGCCTGACGATCTGAAGCGCACCGGCGTACTCGTAGTTTCTGACGAGCGATGTCACCTGACGAAGAAGGCCGTGGCGCTTCAGGAGAAGGAGCGGCGGCTCTTCGCAGCGGTTGACCGCACCGGGCTCGGCGTCTTCATTGCACTCGAGCATTTCGACAAGCTCATCGACTGTCCGGCAGGGATGGTTTCCGCGGTTCGACTTTCCTTCCGGACTTGACACCTGGATGGCTTTCGTCCGCGGGTAGTCGAGCGCGAGGAGTGCCATGACGGTCTTGATCTGCGGCGTGCCGGAGCTGACATTCAGGAGCCACTCCGCTTCCGGATGGGCGTCATACGCGCGGGCGAAGGCGTCCTGTATGGCGGTCAGCTTCTCATACTTTTGCGGCTCGGTGATGCCGCTTCGGAGGATCTCGACCGGCACCTCGGGCGCGACGCTCGCGATACCTCTCGTGTAGCAGTGCATCTCGTTTTCCTTCTCTTCCATGTCTTTTGTGAGGAAGAGGATGACTTTGTCTGCCGGATAATGACGAAGGATTTGCAGGATCGCACCGTCATGGTAACCACGGACGGGATCCGTATCGCCGGCGGGTGTAAATAAAATACGCATATGCAGCTCCTTTCATTGAGTAACTGGGGACTGGAGACTAGGGGCTAAAATGGCGCCTTCGGGCATTGCGTTTTTACATGACCGTTAAGTAGCCCCTTGAAGAAGAGGCGCGCCGAAGGCGCAGGATAGACTGCCCCGCAGGGGCAGCCTTCTACGTGTTCAGTTGAAAACGAATGTGAGATAGCCCGTCCTCTCGTTTCGTCATCCCGAGCGCAGCCGAAGGATCTTTCTTGCAGGCGGGAAAACAGTACCTATGAGGAAGTCCGTCATTCCAAGTCGTATGAAGTACGGTGTTTACCGCTCTCCCACATCTTTTGTCTGACCAGTGTGCAAGGAAGATTTCTCGACTTCGCTCGAAATGACGATACGGGGAAGGCGCTACTCTCATTTTCCGCCTGCTTGAGATGTATTTCCCCACTCTCTTTCATACCGCCAGTGCCCTATCCGCCCCTTCGGGGCACCTTCCCCTCGAGGGGAAGGCTTTTGGGGCGGGGGCAGCGGTATTCTCGTTTCGCCGCCTTCTCCATGGCGGGAAGGATTTTGGACTTCTCCCTCCTTCCTTTGGAAGGAGGTGCCCCAAAGGGGCGGAGGTTGGCTCTCGCAGCGGGATGAGACGAAAAGTGAGACAGCCCATCCTCCCGTTTCGTCATCCCGAGCGCAGCCCTCGATTTCCTTGTCATAGTGGTGTACGGCATTCATGCGGCAGTACAGAAAATCGCCTAGGTGCTTGGGTTTCTCCTCATCTCACACTCTCCCTTTTACCGGTGTACAAGGAAGATTTCTCGCTTCGCTCGAAATGACGATACAGGGTAGGCGCTACTCTCATTTTCCGCCTACTTGAAACGCTTTTCCATCTTGCTTTCATACCGCCAGTGCCCTATCCGCCCCTTCGGGGCACCTTCCCCTCGAGGGGAAGGCTATTCATGACAAGCGGCGAAGCCCCCCTTCATTTCTCATTCGAGAGAGCTTCCATCGGAAAGCATAGACTACGACGCCCATGGTTTCCTACTGTTTCTTCTCCCAATATGCGACCTGTGTCTCCACCGCGCCCATGCCGAGGGCGGTCTTGATGCCGATGCCGGTATACATGGCAAAAGAGGCGAGGGTGGCAGCGAGGCTGGCGGCCATGTCATTTTTGAAGAAGCCGTAGGTCACATTCCCGCGGAAGGCGCGGATGCGGCGGCCTTCTACGGAGAAGGGATGCATATGAAGGTGGTAGTCGGAGATGTCCAGCTGGCTCGCAAGGTGGTCTATGAGGTCCGGCTCATCGATGATGGAAGCATCGCTGAAGGCATTCCATTTCCGGACGAGGCTCACGAAGAGGAGACGGGGATCGGGGAAGATGGCATAGGTACCATTCGTCTTGAAAGAGGTCGATGTCAGGAAATCCATATCGATATGGTGGATGCGCCGCCCGCTCCAGCAGCGCTCTTCGATGTCTGCGAAGGTTTCCTGTCTTGCGATGCGGAAGTGAGAGAGCCCCACCGGATAGCCGCGCTGCTTCAGGGTGAGCTGGCTCTCTTTCATGAGCGGCACGAGGATCTCATCGAAGGCTTCTTCGGTGAGGGTCTGAATGCGCCAGTAGAGCTTTCCTTCCTTCAAAGTGACGTACTGGCTGTAGGGGCGCACCTTCTCTTCGTGCATGGCCGCCGCCCACTCGGGGGAGATGATACCCATGAGCGCACCGTGGAGGACGGACCCCATGGACTGGTTCAGCTTTTCCCCTTCGGGGAGAGTGAGTTCGATTTCTGCCTGTCTCAGCATCAGATTTCCTCTCCTTCCAGATAGCAAAGCCCCATGAGGTAGCAGGCATCCTCCACGCGCACGAGCTTCAGCGTGTGCGGTGAGATGACCTTATCCCGAAAGTGCTTTCCCCTCTTGAAAGAGGCTTCCATCAGTTTCCGCGTCACGTAGACGGCATCTTCCCGGTGAGGTGCCAGTGCATAGACGAGCGTCTTGGAAAGAAAGCCCGTCCCGCCGCCTAAGAGCAGGTCGGCATTCTGGTGCTTCTTGATATCACGGAGTGCGCGCTCTGCTTCACGCTCTGCATTCTGCGCAAAGGGATGGGAGAGGATCTCATACTGGAAATCGACAAAGTCCCGCAGCACGCGAAGCAGGCTCTGGAAGTCCCGTATGCCGAAATGGCCCATCGCACGCGGGTCGTCATCGATCCCGAGCGTGAAGGTGAGCTTCGTTTCGTAGTCGAGGCATTCACGGAAGAGTGCCACCTGATGCGTATCATCGGCATCTACGCTAAAGTCGCACTTGGCGGCGACACAGAGATTTCCTTCTTCCCATATCGCATCACTGACGGTCAGCCCACGGAAATAGCTGTCCACCATGTCGCGCTTTCCTTCCTGATTCAGCGGGATGGCGAGCTTCTTCTCAAGAGCGTCCATGGCACGTCCCATCTCGCCCTTTTTCCCCGCCGCCTGTTTGAGGTTCATCCAGTCACTCTGATACAGGCGCTGGTTCTTACGGATCTCGCTCGTCAGGATCGCCGTGCGAAAAGCGCCTTTCAGCGAAGAGCCCGGGACGTAGGGATTTCCTTCTGCATCACGGATGAATCCGGCGACGTCATTCAGCCTGCCATTCCGATCGGCGGCGTAGTACTCCTCTTCCGCGCGGATGACGCCGTCATCCTGCATGGCATGGATCACATTCCAGACGCTGCCATATGTCCGCCGCAGCTGGGGCTGATTTCTCAGATAGAAGAACAGGTCGAAGCGCGCAAGCTCACGGGTGAGCGCCTGTGCGAAGTCATCGATGAGGCCATGCTGCCCAAGAAATACAGCCCACTTTCCTTCATCCAGAAAGTACACTTGATTATGCTCTCGGTCATAGATATAGCTGTCCTTCTTGTATGTCGTCCCGCTGCCGATGAAAGTGGGCGAGTAAACGCCCAGTGTGACTTTCCAATAACGCATACTCATGTCGGCACCCCCAGAAAGAATCCTTTCCCATAGCGGTAGACCGGATGTCCCACGGCTGGCGTCGCCACATCCGCGATGCGGCCGGCAAGACGGCAAGAGAGCGTACTCCCCGCCGGAAGCATGTAGATGCTCTTCTCTTTCACTGCGCTCTCCATCCCGGGTGTCCAGGTGAGCCCGCTCCGCTTCATCCAGAGTCCTTTGACCTCCATGCCTGCCTCGATTTCCTCTTTCTTCGGCAGGAGACAGGAAATCGTCATCTGCGTGGCAGCCTGCGTATCCATCAGAAGCTCATAGAGAGCGCCGGTGTCCTCTTCCTCAGCGCCATCGGAAACGAGGATGGAATCCGCGCCGAGTTCAAATTTCCCCATCCCGCTCGAGCGGCGTCCTCCGATGCCGGAAAGCCCGAGCAGGTGGAAAAGGGCAAGCACGGATGGAAGGTCTTTCTCATCCGCAAGCCGCACGAGGACATAGAGCCCCGCATTCTCTGCAAAGGAGAAACTCCCCGCCGCATAGGGACGCTCGAGTCTTCCATTGTAGTGGGTATCCACGGAAAGCGAAGCGAACGTCGGCTCCTCTTCCAGCGAATTTTCCCCAAAGCGCAGGTCATCGATATAAAGGGAAAGCTCTGATGCACGCAGAAAAGCGCGCTTCTTGCTTTTTTTGCGGAAAGAGGAAGCTGCCCTCGCCTCTCCAAGCGTTTGTCGCTCTTCTGTTTTCACCGGCAGGGAGAGCACGGGCTTTGGCAGGTACCACTGCCACTCTCCCTCTTCCCACCGGCAGGGAAGGAGGTCGGAGAATGCGATGTCTCCTCGCTCTGCTTTGGCTGTGAGCGTAGCCAGAGCATCCCCGCCGAGCCGGACTGCCTCGACGCAAAGCGCACTGAAAAGCGTGTCCGCCGGGCAGGTCATGCCTGCCATTTCAAGGCCGCCCCCATACCCCGCACTGCCGAAGTGGACCGGCGTCGTGAAATGGAGCGGCAAGATGTAGAAGCTCCTCATAGCTTTGTCTCCTCGAATATACGGGTAAGTTCCCGGCAATCTGTCTTCTCTCCTGTCCTCGCATCGATCTTCAAGGTGGTGAATCCAGAGAAAGACACACGGCCATAGCCGCGGGAACCATGCCCGCCCAGATAGTCGAGCTGCAGCAGGCGGAAACCGTCAGCGAGGACAGTGAGATCTTCTTTCATTTCCGCCTCATCTTCGATGTTGTACACCAGCTGGAAATCGAAGCTCATCCCCCGCGGCACGCGCTCGATCTGGCGAGGATTCGCCACACCTGTCCCACGGTTGATGGTATTTTCAAATTTCACTTCGCCCAGATAGGTGTCAGTATCCAGCGCGGAAAAGCGCGAGAGTGCTTTCTGGCTGACGAAGGAGTCCGCGAACTGCAGGCGGGAGAGAAGGATGTGGCCCTTCTCTGCCGAGCCGAAAAGACGCAGCACGACTTCTTCATCTTTATCCGGTACTTCCAGCATCCGCTGTCCATTCCTTGCTTTCGCGAGCAGGGTACGCATCTTTCCCTTCAGCGAGCTTCCGGGAATGATGGGCTGGTGCGTCATCGTATCTCTCACGAAGACACTATCCACCGCACCGATGGGGGCGTAGTCATTCGACCCGCCGATGTGAAGCCCTGTCTCGACCGTGAGCGTGGCTTTGATGATGAGTTTCCCTAAGAGTTGTACCTGTCCCATACTAGTCCTTGCCTCCATAGAATTTGTGGAATGCCACGAGTGCTTCCATGTACAATGCGAAATCTTCATACTTCTGGATGTCATCCCCGATGGCATCGATGCGTCTCATCAGCTGTGCTTCCCGCTCAAAGTCTTTGATCGGATTTCCGCTCTTGCTTTCAGCGCGTCCGATCTGGTAGGCCAGCTTCACTTTCAGGAACTTCACCTGCATGGCAAGCTCCGGGGAAAGCTTCGTCGGAGCAGCCCCCTCCGTGCGGTTCTTGTACTGCTCTACTTTTCCGCTGACGGCATTCACTGCCGATAGAAATAAACGGAGCTGCGAGGTGGTGAGCCCATCCTTCGCGATCCGGCTCATCACCTGCTGCGCTTGATTCACATAGTCTTCCATAGCTGCCTCCTTATTTTTCTTTCTCTCTCATGCGATAAATGACCAGCCGAAGAGCCGTTTCCACTTCGAGTCTTTCTTTGCCCGAGGAGCGCCCCCACTGGAACAGATTCTTCCGTATGTCTTCGTAATTGGCTTTTTCTTCTGCCGTGATGGTCTTTCCTACCGGTTCCAGCCGGGCGAGGGTATAGGCAAATCGCGCCAGATTGAAGGGCCGCTTCACCAGCAGCTCCAAAAGCCGGTAAAGCAGAGATTTCCCTGCCGGGCATCGTCCTTGCGGCGCTTCGTTGTCATTGATCCCGGTGAGGATCATATGCTGCAGGAGAAAATGCAATTTTTCTCCTGCCACTTCCTTTTCTAATTCTTTCCATGAAAAGACCGGTACATCGGCCTCGCTCTCTCCAAAGAGAGCCACGCTGTCTTTCCCCGGCTCTTTCTTTGCCATATCTTCCAGTGCCCCGCTGTCCTCCGCCATCCGGATCACGGGATAGTTGGGAGAAAAGAGGCCAAGGCCCGCCGAGAAGGAGAGCATGCCATTCGTATAGGCAGCAAAGGCTTTCCGAAGATCGACGGCAAGCTCTAAGAGGTCATCCCACGCACCGACGAGGAAAAGATCGTCGCCGCCGGAGTAGACGATGTGGACCAGTCGATTTCCTTCTTTCTCGCCGAAGAGGTAGAAGGGTTTCTCGCCCGCGGGGAGTTTCTTCTCGCAAATATCTACGATCCCCTTCGTGAAGAACATGGAGAGGCTTCTTGACAGCGCGGCGTAACGGGAGAATGTCGCATACTGCGTGGGAAGGCCTGCCGCAAAGACGGCGCCCAGCCAGTCCACGTCCGCGCGGAGCACGCCCAAGCGATCGATCCCGGTATCTTCCTCTTTCCCGCCAGACCGCTTGGCGAGGTCGCCAAAGTCCAGCGTGCTGCCGCCTTCTTTTGCTGCGTAGTCCCCCACCCACAGGCGCGTCCCGATCAGAGACGACGTGGCCGATTCATTGCGGGCATACACGCGGTAGAGCAGCCCCTTCTTCTCGAGCTTCCGCTCCTCTTCCGGCGTGACTGCTTTCAGGTACTTCTCGCCAAAGGGAGATGGCAGGGGCAGCGCCCCTTCGATGGGTGCATGCAAGATCGCAAAGACAGGCTTTGCATCGATGATGTCCTTCCCGAGAAGGTACATGCCATTGCACGCCGGGCAGACCTGTATTTTTTCATCCTCTTTCCCCGGAACGGCATAGTCCTCGAGCTTCGAAGCATCCAGCGAGCGGTGGCAAAGCGCGCACTCTCGCATGCCGGGCTCGATCGTATTCAGCGCGCTGTCTTCGTCGATCATTTGAGCGATCGCCTCCGCGCTGTAGCGGCTCTGCTTCTTCTCCGCAATGACGCGGTTCACACGGCGGAAAATATTATCCTTCTTCTCCTTCCCGGGGAGCAACTCTTCTGCCGAGAAAGGCACCCAGCCCGCCGCCACATAGAGCGACGTGCCATAGTCATGAAGCAGCCGGTCATTCACAGAGCGGAAGGCATCTTCCAGTACCGCTTTCGTCTCCTCCGAGTTGTCCGCCATCATGTAGAAATGCCCGCCGCCGGAGTAAATGAGATTCGCCCGGGACAGCGAGAGCTTTTCCAAGATCTCATCGATGATGTGCTCCATCACCATTGTCAGATAGAAGGAGCGCCCGCGCAGCATGCGCATCGCGCCCTTCGTCTGCACGCGGTAGATGAATTTCTGGATGCCGGAGAAGTCAGCAGAAATAAAGAGCAGCGTGTCCTTCTTGCGGTTTTCCAAACCGTGCGTGCAGCAGAAATTTTTATAATCTGCGATTCCGTGCTGCTGCATATATCGAAGGAGCGATGACGCCACCGCGGCGGTGATCTTCACATGGTCGAAAAGGGAAATGTCACAGACTTCCCCTTTCGCCGTACTTGATGGCACATAGGAGAGCGTATCCTCCAGAATGCGGAGCAGCTCATTTCCCTTCATCTCCTGCGGCGGCATCTCCTTGAAATTCGCCGAGAGCGTCTCCACAATCCCTGCATATTTCCCGCGGCTCGCCAAGGGCCTGTCAGCGACCGGCATATTCATCGGAAGCGCTGCATTCAGAGACTGCAAAGGGAAATAAGACTTTCTCTTCGCCCCGTCGAAGACATTGAATACATTCTCCAGTGTCAGCTCGGGGTCGAATCCGAAAGCCGCCGTCCCGTCATCCCTATCCCGCCGGTCGATGCCTGCGGCGAGATTATCCGCTTCGTAGACGATATAGGCGAGATCATCCGGAGTGAGATGCGCCCCGCTAAGATCTTTCCCATGGTGATAGCGCACACAGCGCACCACCGCTTCTCCTGCCTCCGATATGTCGCAAAAAGGGCGCAAAAAATCAGCGCCAAGCTGAGAGTGGGTCTTCCTCTCTCCGCTGGCCCTGATGATGGCCTTGCCTATATCGTGCAGGAGCGCGCCGATCGTCACGATTCTCATCATGTCTGTCATTCCCATCGCTCCCTTCTCTATAGAAGACTGCTTTGAAATTGTCTATGGTTTTATTATGTCATAGTGCGTTTTAGTACGCAAGCATTTTTTAGTTTTATCACAATTTTACTAGTCAGTGAGTGGCCAGGGATCAGGAGCTTCGAGTGACTGGTGACTAGTGACTTGTGACTTAAGGAAATACGGATTCCATCGTCGCCTGATGGAATCTGTGTTTCCCTAACGCCGCATATGTTTGAAAAGGGCTCTCCCGTATCGTCATTCCGAGCGTAGCCGAGGAATCTTTGTGGCAGCTACAGCCTCGCCTGCTGCTCTGAAAGTCTTGCATGAAACACCGTCATTCTGCGAAATTTCAGACAACAGGTTTCCCATTTCTCACTATTCTTTCACTGTCCGCTTGCCTGCGAACGAAAAAGCTTTCTCCACTTCGGCCTCCTGGCGATACAGGAAGATGATGACGAAGCTATGGATAAAAACCCATATGAAACCGAACCCTGCGATTGTATCAGCGTTTCCCTTACCGTCTTAGTATAGTGGAAAGGCTTCGCGAGAAGGTCGCCTCTCAGGCAACAAATGGATTCACCGCGTCCTATGTTGTAAAAGCTGAATCCAGCCTCATCATTCACCATAATTTTTGACATATATTATAGCATAGAGCACACAAGAACACGAAAAGAGCCCCTGAAAAACAGGGGCTCTCGCTTTTTAAATTTACTACGCTCACCGCTTTGCCATCTGTGTCTGACACATAGAGGTCAGTGCATCCTGCAGAACCTGAAAAAAGTTTACATGAATAGCAGCCACGCTTTCAACAACCTTTTTTTACTTGAAGTACTGGAAATTTGATTTCACGTGCTTCTGGTGCTAACGTACCACTCTTTAAGCACATTAAGTTCTCCAAATCCTCATGATTAAAAATGATACCTGCTTTCGCAAACTCTGATATGATTTCCGCTTTACTCATGTACCCACCGTCAAGCAGTAAATCAATAGCGCCTTGGAATATGTTATCCTGTAATCGACCGAGAACGTCTCCAGGCTCCTTCAATCGCCAACCATTCTTTGAAACTTGCCTCATCATGTATTGGAATTGATTAGCTGATATAATGTTTAATTGCCAGGCCCGATACATCATAGCTTGTATGGAAACCTTCCATTTCTTTTTTAGTTCCGTGTAGTATCTTAGAGAAGTGGGATACGCAGAAACAGCCCTGGTGAATGTCTTTCTGGGAAGCAAAAACGCACTGGCAAACATATTGGCTTGCTTTTCAATTGCATTAAACGCATCCCGGGATATGGCTTCATCCTCCAACTGCCATCGATGCATTAAAATATGTCCCAATTCATGTGCCATATCAAACCGTAACCTTCCAAGTGGCTTTGATCCAAGCTCCAGTGCAACCACGAAAACCGTCTTCCCATCCGCATTAACCTGCTGACCGTAAGCATCAATGTGAGAATCTTCGCCTTTGAATCCCGTCACGATAATCCCATTCGACTCAAGCAAATATTGAAGATTTTCAATAGGGCCATCACCGACTTCCCAATATTTTCTCACTTCCAATGCCAGTCTTTCAATTTCATCGGCGACTTCATCCGCAGTACAGTCCCAAAACTCTGTAAAGTTCTGGCTATTGACAGGAGGAAGATTTAGCTTTGGAAAATCAATTTTGTTTAGCAACACCTCATACATGGCTGCTACATACTGCATTTTCTTCGAAGCTGCGTTTCTTGCTCGTTTGGTAGCAGATGCTTGCGATCTGAAATAGGTTTTCCCCGTACGTATAGAAGATAATGGCTCGTGAATAAAAAAACTATATGGCACCTCTAATGCCTTTGCCATTTTGAATACATTTTCTACCGGCGGAGTATTGATTTCATTTACATAGAGGGATAATGACTGCTTACTTATATCAGTCACCTCCGCCAGTTCCGTCAATTTCATGGCTCTCAGTTGCATAGCTTCTTTCAGTCGGCTTCCATAAAATTTCTCTTTTCTTGTTTTCATAATAGAAACACACCTCCTTATAGCCACAGGTTATGTGTTTTGTTTTCCCTCCATTTCTTCCCTTTTGTGAATTTCCACCTTTTTCGCTGGTTCACTCGACAGCTTCCCTTGCAGTGATGGCTTGACCGACACAAGGCTGTGTCCATCTTTCACAGGCTTTTCGCTTACCGGCGCTGTTAATTCCGCAAAGTCTGGCTTCAGATAATCGATGAGGCCAATTTTCTTTACCGTATTAAAGTGAGGATCCATAAGCAAAGCATCCAGACTTGTTATCATATACTGAGACGAAGCATAAGTAATCACCCAATATCGATAATCATCGTAATATGATGGATCACTTTCTAATAAACTGAGGCAGTCATCCTTATAGACACCGGGACTGAATGTCTCTGTGTAATCTTCAAAACCAGGCAATGCCGCCTCTTCTTCTTTGAAATTAAAACCATGCAAGAGAGTCTGAATATAATGCGGAGTTTTCCGATCGGCCGTATCCTTGATACGTCTTAAAGAGCCTTGCGAGCACACAGAATAAATCGCTTTATTTATGTCGTCAATAATCAGGATTCCTCGCCATAACATTCGCCGAAACACCTTTATATTGACCGCGGATACATCCGCAAACATTTCATTCAGATTTGTGTTAATCTTATCAATCCTTACGTAAGGGAGCGCATTTTTTGTTACTGTACTGTTTTCCTCCCTATAGGTACGCATATCTTCACCCACACCTTTATCAATCGCTCTCGCAATAATTTCAAAAATTTGTCTCAGATGGTCATTTGTTTCTATTTTGCTTTCCATGTCTAGCAGTCCTCCTTTTTAAGACAGTGTTATTTTACAATTATTTTTACATAATCAATTGGTTTTGTCAAGCGTTACGCATTTGCAGTCGCACCTGTCAATTCAAGAAACCAGATTCACAAAGTGATTTCCCTCCCTGTTTCCAGTGTTCCCATCATTTTTTCTTGCGTTATATCGATTTTCAATTTATACTAAGACCATCATTCTTTTTGCAAAAAAGGAGGCACTCCCATGGCTATCAGCTACAAAAAACTCTGGAAACTCCTCATTGACAAGGATCTGAAGAAGAAGGATCTACAAAGGATATCCGGCGTCAGTGCTGCATCCATCACAAAGTTGGCGAAAAATGAAAACGTCAATACGGAAATCATCGAAAAAGTCTGCCTTGCACTTCACTGTGATGTAGGCGATATTATGGAAATCACGAAAAATTGAGGCCGTTATGGAAAACTACACTGCGCATCAAGCTAGATATTTTGCTGAACAAATCAACCTGAAACGTTCTGAATCCACCATAGAAGGACTGGCATCTGCCATATCCGGAGTCAAAGTCGACCTGAATCCGCATCAGGTAGACGCTGCTCTTTTTGCTTTGAAATCTCCACTCAGTAATGGTGCATTACTAGCGGATGAAGTCGGACTCGGGAAAACAGTAGAAGCGGGTCTCGTTTTAGCGCAATACTGGTCAGAGCGAAGAAGACACATCCTTCTCATTGTCCCTGCATCTCTTCGCATGCAGTGGCGCGCGGAACTCAGTGAGAAATTCTTCATCGACTCTATCATTATGGAGTCCGCAACATATAATAAAAGAAAAAAAGAAGGAATCCCTAATCCATTTGACTGCACGGAAAAGGTCGTCATCTGCTCCTATAATTTTGCTGCCCGGAGAACCGCAGAAATTCACTCCATTCCCTGGGATCTTGTCATTCTAGATGAAGCACATAAACTTCGAAATGTCTATAAATCTTCAAACGTAACGGGGCATAAGCTGAAAGACGCCTTGGAAAAGGTCAACAAAAAATTACTGCTCACGGCCACACCGCTCCAGAACAATCTTATGGAGCTCTATGGCTTGACCAGTTTCATCGATGACCATGTCTTTGGAGATGCGAAAACCTTCCGTGAAATGTACGTAACCGTAGCCAATACAGATCTCCGAAACAAATATCTACGAAAGCGTCTTCAGAATTTCTGCAAGAGAACGCTTCGCTCACAAGTGACAGAATATGTTCGCTACACGAATCGTATTGCCCTCTTACAGGAATACGAGCCATCCCCTGACGAAGAAAATCTGTATAATGGTATTTCTGACTATCTGCAAAACGAGCATCTGTATGCTCTTCCAGAAAGCCAGCGTAACTTGATCACGATGGTTCTACGGAAACTCCTTGCTTCTTCATCCTTTGCCATCAGCGGAACACTAGATTCCCTGATAGCTCGTTTGGAATGCCTACTGAAAGGCTATGAAAAAGATCTCGACCTCAGTGATTTTGATCTTTTCTCTGAGTATACAGAAGAAAACGATGAAAACTCGGCTACAAATAACCTCAACGATTCCCGAGCGGAAAGAAAAAAAGATTACATAGGTATTCAAAAAGAATTGGCACTGCTTCAAAGATACGCCAATCTGGCAAAGGGTATCACATCGAATGCAAAAGGGGACAATCTGCTGACATCCCTGCAGCAGGGATTCGGAAAAATTGCAGAATTGGGCGGGCAGAAAAAAGCCGTAATATTCACCGAGTCCAAAAGAACACAAGACTATCTCTTCAATCTCCTCTCCCATAATGGCTATGAAGGAAAAATCGTATTTCTCAATGGGGTAAACAACGACAGCATTTCCAAAGAAATTTATAGTCGCTGGAAAAAGCGTCATGCAAATGACGGCACCATTTCTGGTTCCCGTACTGCAGACATCAAAGCAGCCATAGTAGAAGAATTCAAAAACGAAGCCAGCATCCTCATCGGTACAGAAGCCGCTTCTGAAGGCATTAACCTGCAATTCTGCAGCATCATCGTCAACTATGACCTGCCGTGGAACCCTCAGCGCATCGAGCAGCGCATCGGCCGCTGCCATCGATATGGACAAAAGAACGATGTCGTCGTCATCAACTTCTTGAACAACAAGAATGCCGCCGATAAGCGCGTCTATGAATTACTGGATCAGAAATTCAAACTTTTCAGTGGCGTCTTCGGTTCTTCCGATGAAGTCCTTGGATCTGTAGAAACCGGAGTCGACTTCGAAAAGCGCATTGCAGCCATCTATCAGAAATGCAAGACACAGGAAGAAATCCAGCACGAATTTGATGAATTACAGAAAGAGCTGGCTGCCCAGATCAATACCAAAATCGTTGCTGCCAGACAATCGATCCTAGAAAACTTCGATGAAGAAGTCTCCATCCGGCTTTCTGACTGCCAAAAGAATACCATTTCCAGTCTGGATACCTTCAGTCAATGGATGTACTACTTCTTTCTCATCCATGGCGCAGAACGTGTAGAACCACTGGATATGTGGCGCTTCAAATACAAATCCCCTGACGGTACAACCAAAACCTATAATCTGAAATGGAAAGAAGCAGAAACCGCCGGAGATATTTTTCTTCGAAAAGAAGCTCCCTTCTTCAAAGCATGGCTCGCGGAAGCCATAAACGCACCTCTCTCCCCCGTCAATATCCTCTTTGATACGTCCAAGTCCAAGCGAAAAATCTCATTTTTTGACAGCCATCCTCATATGAAAGGACTGCTTTCCATCGATAAGATGTCTTACGATGGTCTAGGAGAAGAGGAACATCTGGTATTTACCGTAAGCACAAAAGACAAAACGAAGCTGGACAAAGATCTGATCAATCGTTTGTTGGAAATCCCAGCCACCATCACGGGCCCCTGTCAGAAAGAATCTGCAGCATTCTCCAAGCAGCGAAGCAAGAATCTCTATAAGCAGCAGACCCAGATTGAAAAAGCAAATAAGCAGTATTATCTGAATGAGTGCGAAAAACTGGATGCTTACTCCGAAGACCTTAAGAACGGATTGGAGCGAGACATCAAAGAACTTCGCAAAGAAATCAGCGTCAAGAGAAAAGCATTCAAAGCCAGTACCAACCTGCCCCTCAAGGAAATGCTTGACCTGAAGGATGAAATCAACAAACTGGAGAAAAAGCGTAAGGAGATGCAGCGCGACCTGTATGATAAGCAGGATGCGATCGATGATGAAAACGATCGGCTTCAGGAAGAAATCCGAAAAAAGCTGGAAGGAAAGATCGTGACAGAGCACATCATGACCATTTCCTTTGAAGTCGTGTAACAGGAGGATTATCATATGCAGAAATTAGAATTGACCTGGATTGGGAAAGAAAAACAGCTACATATAGAACCGCGTATCCTCCTCCATGATCCATCGAAAGATTATGGAGATCCGGATAGTCAGAATATGCTGATTCATGGGGATAATCTCCTGGCGCTGAAGGCACTGGAGCAGCAGTATGCCGGAAAGGTGAAGTGTATCTACATCGATCCCCCCTTTAACACCGGCGCACGAATTGATGCGGACGGAAAAGAGATCGGATACGATGACGGCGTAGAACATTCTATATGGTTACAACTTATGGCCGAACGGCTAAAAATTCTACATAAGCTTTTAAGTGATGACGGAGCACTCTTTATCCACTTAGACGACAACGAAGTCGATTATTGCCGTGTTCTGACCGATGAAATTTTTGGTCGCCGAAATTTCATGAACAGAATTACCGTTGATGCTCGTTCTCCCTCAGCATTTAGTACCGTTAATCCCGGTGTCTTTAAAGCCGCTGAGTATATTTTGTTTTATGCCAAAAATCGAAGTAAACTCGTGGAGAATCAACTTCGAACCGAACGTACTCCTGACTATGCCTACGATAAATACGTAGTCAATATAGAGGACAATTACAAAAATTGGTCTTTCACTACTGTGTCGGAAGCTTACGAAAGAACTGCCCCTCGTACTTCGAAACTTCAAACTGCATTGAACAACTACAATAAGTTCATTGTAAAAAACGCACACCGCATCTTTAGACTTACCTCCATCAGCGATTCCGGAGCCGGTCAAGCCGTAGTTGCGCTAAAGTATACATCAAAAGAACATCCTACTGAGATTTTCCGAATGGAGCGAAAAAATCTGGATGATGTATATGTTTTAAACGGTCAGCAAATATCCTTCTATAACAAAAATATTGCTGAAGTCGAAGGCAAAACGTGTGCCTCTATGATTTTGACCGATATATGGAAAGATATTGCGTGGGAAGGCATTGCGAAAGAAGGCGGCGTAAAATTCAAGAAAGGAAAGAAGCCCGAACGATTACTGAAGCGCTGTTTAGAGCTAGTTACTAACTCTGGCGATCTGGTACTTGACTCTTTCTTGGGCTCTGGAACAACCGCTGCCGTCGCTCACAAAATGGGAAGAAAATACATCGGTATAGAAATGGGGCCTCAATGTTATTCCCTGTGTGCACCTCGATTGGAACGCATAATCAATGGAACTGATAAAACGGGTATCTCCAAAATTGTCAATTGGCAAGGTGGCGGCGGTTATAAGTTCTATGAACTTGCCCCTACCCTCATCGAGAAAGACAAGTACGGCAACCCCATTTTCTCCAAGAAATACAACCCTACCATGCTCGCTGCGGCGGTCGCCAAGATCAACGGCTTCACCTATGCGCCAGACGCTGAGGTCTATTGGAAACAGGGATACAGCCAGGAAAAGAGCTATATCTATGTCACCACACAGTATCTCACAGGAAAGCAACTGGATAGCATCGCCTCCGATGTCAGTGACTTCGAGCAGCTCCTCATCTGTGCGCCCGCCTTCGATAATGGTCTCAACAAGCGCTATGACAATATCAATATCCGTAAAATCCCCCAATCGGTACTGGATAAATGTGAATTCGGCGTCGACAATTATAATCTGAATATCGTGAATCCGCCTGTCATTGATGAGGCCGAGTGGGAGGAGGAAGACGAATGATCAAAGAGCCTTTCACCAGCAAGTATTACAGCTTTCACTCCAAACTCATCGAGAATGTACTCTCTCTGCGTGATCCTCAGCGAGAGAGTCTGGAAATCTTCGCGCGCCTCTGTGACACCATTTCTTTAAGCAAGCATCCTGACTTGGATATCGAGCTGGAAGCCGTTCATAAGCTCTGCCCCACTCTCACTAGTTTTGAGCGTCATTTCCCCTCGTTCTGCTTTGCTCTCGCGACTGGCATCGGCAAGACGCGCCTGATGGGGGCCTGCATGGCTTATCTCTGCTATGAAAAAGGCATTAAGAATTTCTTTGTCATGGCACCGAATCTGACCATCTACAATAAGCTCAAATCTGACTTTGGTGACGTCACCAATCCAAAGTATGTATTCAAAGGACTGGATTTATTTGCTCAGGCACCAATCATCATTAACGGCGACAATTACGCTGAATTCAGGCAAACCAAGGATGCGCTCTTTGCAAGTGACATCACCATCAATATTTTCAATATTGCCAAACTGAATGCGGAGAGCAAGGGAAAGGCCGGTCAGCCTGCCCGCATCAAACGTCTAAATGAGGTTTTGGGTGAGTCTTACTTTGAATACCTGCAGTCTCTCCCTAACCTGTGCATCTTCATGGATGAAAGCCATCACTATCATGCCGATAAGAGTTTCGAGGTCATCAATGAGCTGCAGCCGATTCTCGGTGTAGAAATGACTGCCACGCCGCAGATTCAAAAAAGGACGAAAGCCATTCCTTTCAAAAATGTCGTCTATGAGTACAGTCTGGCACATGCACTGAATGATGAGCGCTATGTCAAAGTTCCTGTCGTATTCACGAAAAAAAATTTCCGTCCGGAGGAGTACACCGATGATCAGCTGGATCATATCAAGCTGATTGATGGCCTTCGCATCCACGAGGAAACCAAAAGCCAGCTGGAAGTGTATGCACGCAATCATGAGAAGCCCATCGTGAAGCCTTTCGTGCTGGTAGTCGCCAAAGACACCACGCATTCGAAGAAGCTGATGTCATATATCAAGTCCAAAGATTTCTTCAATGGCTACTATGCGGATAAAGTCATGGAAATCAATTCCGATCAGAAAAAATCGGAAAAGGATGAAAATATCGAGCGGCTGCTTGCACTCGAAAAGCCTTATAACAAGATCGAAATCGTCATTCATGTCAATATGCTGAAAGAAGGCTGGGATGTCACGAATCTGTATACCATCATCCCCTTGCGTGCTTCTGCGTCAGAAACATTGACTGAGCAAACCATCGGAAGAGGCCTTCGTCTCCCCTATGGGGAACGCACAGGGGTCGATGAGGTCGACCGACTCTCCATTATCAGTCATGACAAGTACGCTGAAATCATCAACAAGGCCAATCAGCCCGATTCTCTCGTCCGTAAAGTGTATTACATCGAAGACACGGATATTGGAGAACACAACGAGCCACGTGAGACGGTAGAGCTTCCAAGCACATATGTAGAAGAAACAACGGGTGAAGATGTGACTACAGCGTTGACGACACTGTTTATTGATTCTCTCCCCACCGACCCTAATGATGACTCTCCAAGTCCCAAGGTACAAAAAGTTGTCGAATTCATTACTTCATATACATCAGGCAGTGTCATGGAGGCAGGAAAACACATACCGACTCTGGATGCCATCCATGACAAAGATACGCGTGATGAAATCACGGAGTCCGTTATCACGGAAACAATACAAAGATTTCCTACAATGAATCTGACGCCGGACGCGCTGAAGCCTGTCGTAACGAAGGCCATCGACACCTGCGTCCAGACTTTGACGTCTCGCGTCATCCCTATCCCAAGAGCAGTCGTCCAGCCATTCACAAATGTGAAGCAAGGGTTCACCCCATTCACATTAAATACCAGCGGCATGAACTGGCATCCATCTGATGATACACTGCTAGGCACGGAGCTGAGAGAAAATGGCCGAACATTTGAAATGGTGCCGGGATTTGCTGCTTTCTCTAAGGTAGATACACCTGAAAATGAAGTGGTACGGCATATCATTATACACGATAATGTCGACTATGAGGCCAATGCTGATCTGATTTACTCCCTCATTGATGACGCCAAGCAGCACTTTTTGTCGTACCTCACAGAAGAGGACGCAGAGAAGGTCATGCGTGAACGGCAAAAAACATTGGCCGACATGATTTATGCACAAATGAACCAACATTTCTATCATGAAGAGGTCAGCTTCCGCGCAAGCAAGATGCAACCATTCACGAAAATTGAAACCAGCTTTGGAGGAAAATTCAGCACAGATGACATCTACAATCTGCAAGATACCGTCCCTCCGAGTGAAATCAGGAATAAGATTTTCCGCGGATTCAAAAAAGCATGCCATACGCTTTATAAATTTGACAGTGCAACGGAGCGAGACTTTGCCATTATCCTGGAAAATGACAGCAAGGTGTTACGCTGGATGCGTCCAGCACCTAAACAGTTCAGCATTTACTACGGTCCTGGCGGGATTCATAAATATGAGCCTGACTTCATCGTAGAAACAACGGATACCATCTACATGGTGGAAACGAAAGCACGAAAAGATCTGGAAACGGATCCTGTCAAGCAGAAAGCTACCGCTGCCAAGGTATATTGCCAGGCAGTCAGTGAATGGAATGCAACACATGGAGGTAAACCTTGGGAATATGCAATGATCCCTCACGATGATGTTCGCATCAATTCCAGTTTCAAGTATCTAATCGATAACCGTTATCTGAAGAATCCAGAAACAAGTCTATTCTAAGATGCTAAAAGCCATGAAGTTTTAGTGCTTCATGGCTTTTTATTTTCCTTACCTGTCCTAAATCTATAGGCAATATAGCAGGCATGACATAACCCACATTTCTGGGAATGTCTGTGAATGTCAATGAAAAAGTGAGCCATGTGGCCGTGAATTTTTGAGCCACTGTGATTGCCTGATTGAATCAGCGTTCCGTCAAGTTATTGACAAAATAAAAACGCGCCTCTACTCATGAGAGGCGCGTTTTATGCAGCAAAAATAGACACAGCTATGGGGGATGGTTCTCTATGGAGGCATTCCCTGCAATCTGGCACCAGCGCATTTCACGGTTCATGTCGTACAAGTACGGCTAAACTTCGCTCTAGGGTTTGTCGTGGAGGCGAATCCTGCATCTGAGATCCATTCCCTTAGCTGCGTCTTTTTCGGTTTCGGTTTTCTCTTTCACACCGGCTAGCACGATGAGGAAGAGGGGGGAGGAAATCGATCCAGATCTGCCTCTGCTTTGGCTTTCCCCATTCTCCTTCCCTTCGGGTTTGTGCACTGAAGAAGGATGGTTCGGCCGCCGCTTCGGCTCCCGGGAGGATGGATTTCCTCTCTCCAAGAAATACTATCGTAGAAATTTTGGGTTTTACACGGTTTTATAGCTAAGGAAACACGGATTGCATCATTGTCAGCGTTTCCCTATCATCACACATATTCTACTGGTAAGGCAATGGTTCTTTCATTCAGCCACAAAGGCTTATCGTACATGCAAAGCACCACCCCGAGCCCACGCTTCCTGCCTTTGATTTTATCAATCACATCGAAGGTATTTGTCATGGTGAGTTTCGGATTGGCAGACATCTTGATTTCGATGGGATAAATGGTATCCCCCTCTTCCAGCATCAGGTCGATTTCTGATTCCCGGCTTTCTGATTTATCTTTCCCTCGATAGTAGGTCACATTCATTCGATAATCGATCCCTGCATGAGAGAAAGATTTTAGTATTTCTGAAACGACAAAAGTTTCAAAAAGCTGCCCTGCCAGCGCACCATTCATCGCTGTCTCGGCGGTCTGATACTTCGTCAGGAAACAAACGAGTCCCGTATCTCTGAAGTAGAGCTTCGGCGTTTTGATGGCCCGCGTCAAAGCAGAATTCGAAAACGGCTGCAAGATGTAAATCAGGCCGGATGCTTCGAGAATGGATGTCCACTCCTTGGCCGTCGCCGCAGAAATATCGGCCTGTTCTGCCACTTTCGCGTAATTCAGGAGCTGCCCGCTTCGCACAGCCATCGCCGTCAGGAAGCGCATGAATTTCATATGGTCTTTGACTTTCGTCAAATCATTGACATCCCGGCTGAGATAGGTCTGCACATAGGAGGAATAAAACAACTGCCAGTCCATTTCATTTTCGTATAAAGCAGGATAGCTCCCTCGATGAATATAGTACCAGATATTCTGATACGGCTTGACCATCTTTCCTCGTTCCTTGATGTATTCCTCCGTCGGGATAAACGGCCTGTCAAAGGAAATCCCCATGATTTCCCGCATGGAAAGTCCTGCCAGCTCAAAAATAGCAATACGCCCTGCCAAAGATTCCGACACATGCTTCATCAGATGGAAGGATTGAGATCCCGTCAAAGAAAATAACCCTTTCTGATCGGTTTCATCACAGGCCATTTTGATATAGGGAAATAGTTCCTGTATATATTGCACCTCATCCAAAATCAGCGGATAGGGATGATTTCTAAAAAACAGCCCCGGTTCCATTTTAGCCTGATTCAAAAGCATCGGATCATCAAACGTCAGATACGGTAAATCTGCGGATATATGCTTGAGCAAAGTAGACTTCCCCACCTGCCGCGCCCCTATGACCAATACCGCTTTGAACATGGACTGGGCTTCTTTTATTTTTTTCTCTATATGACGATGAATATAATCCATAAGTCCCACCTCCGGCTAATCTATCATTCATATTATAGATTAGCCGGCATGGCTAGTCAAATATGAATCCATGCGCCCAAAAGGCGCGTATAGACGTTCCGCGCCTTTTTTATAAAATAAATGTTTTCTATTATAGAGTATTCGATTTTCGTCTGTCAATGAATGTTTTCCATCCATATAAAAACCCCATGGGCCGCTTCTTGTGAAGAAGCCCATGGAGTTTTTTTAACACCTTGATCAAGCCAACTATAATACAAATCGCTCCTATAATATCAAAGATAAAACCATATTTTGCATTAAACATAGGATAGCGGCAAAAGACAACAAAACTGTCTTCGTCTGGTCTAGGTCCTCCTAAAAGGGTAGAAGTCGCTATTCCGGTAGCAATCCAGAATGGGCCACCTGAAAAAAAGAAGTAGGCTGCAATCATCATAAAAGGAAAAGCAAAAAGAAAGCTTTCGATCCGTATCTTCAATATGGAACATACCACAGAGAAAGCAACGATTCCGATAAATATCATTTCTGCCCCCATAGGAACGACTATCTCCACAAACAATCCGCATAACTGCGTTCTCTATGGCGACTTGCTGATTTATATCCATATATTGCCTCCCCCATTTCCCAATTACCGCTGCCGCGACATAGCTTTCATCATAGCGATCTGTTCTTGCGGCGTCATCTCCACCTGATAGACCACCCCATTGTCAGAAAGAGCCTGATCTCCCATAAACTGCACGATGGGAATATTCACATACTGTCCTCTCATTTCATCAAAAAACATGCCATCCCCTGCATATTGATACCGTTCTCCCGTCTGATAAGATACGAGCCAAAAGGCATCCACACTTTGAAGCAAGGGACATAGCAAAAGCAATACCAGTAATAACCATTTTCTCATCATATCTCACCGTCACTTTTCTCTCGTATCGTCATTTCGAGCGAAGCGAGAAATCTTTGTCATTCGCGGTCAAGCGGACGATGTCAGGAAACAAAAACGGGAAACCTGTTATCCCGCCTTCCTTCGGGCATCGCCATCTATACTCTGCAGCGCTTCTAATTTTATGCGCCGCACCACCATTTCTCATTTCTCATTTAAAAGTGCGGCACGCCCCCGGGGCGAACCCTGATCCCTAGTCATCAGTCGCCCCCATTATTTTCTTCCCCGTCTCTTGAAGTCCTCCTCTATTCCTTTCTTCCAGTCTATCGAGATCGATTCTACGAAATGGTCACAGAAGTCATCCACTGCCTCAAAATTTTTCTGAATCCCTTCCTCATCACATAAAAATTCTGCCGCACGATCTTCCTGGATGCCAAGATGACCTGCCGCTTCAATGGCATTCATATTGGCTCCCAAGAAAATAAACTCCCAGCCATATTTCGATTTTTCTCTTTCGACCATATGCCTCACGTCTTCGTAGTCATAGAAACGGCTCGAATTTTCCTCTCCATCAGTAATGATGACCACGAGGGTATGGGCCGGCACGTCCTCTGGGCGGGCATATTTATGGACAGTGCCAATGCGATGAATGGTATTTCCTACTGCATCCAGAAGGGCGGTGCAGCCACCGGCCACGTAGTCTTCCTCGGTCATGGGATGCACGCTTTTCAGGGGCAGCCGGTCATGAATGACGTCGATTTCTGTATCAAAGAGGACTGTGGTGACCAATGCATTTCCTTCTCCCTTTTTTGCTTTTCCATCATAGAATTGAACCCGCCCAGGGTATCTTTCTCCAGCCCGTGCATGGAACCACTGCGATCCAGGATGAAAACAAGTTCGGTCAGTTGGTTATTCATAGTTATCCTCCTTGCGAATAAGCGGTGACTAGTCACTGATGCAAAATAAAAAGACTGCCAGATATCACTTCGTCAGTGACTCTTTTGCAGTCTTAGTATATCCCTTTATTCTTTTGAAATGGTCGCTTGAAAAGCGACAAATGAATCTTCTGATGGCTAGGGAAACACGGATTCAATCGCAGAATCAGAGTTTCCCTAGATCAGCGGTTCCTCGAAATCAAACAGCACCTGATTGATCTGATAAATATCATAGATTCCCTTTTTGACGAAATACTCTACGATCAGGTCCCCTTTTCGGGCATGAGACAAGGTATACCCTGCCTTTCCCAAAAGTTCCTGCAATTCAGCGAGGGGAAGCTCCAAGGCGATCCCCAGGGCGAGCGCCGTTGCCCGAGAGGGTTGATAATCCTCATGGGACCGAATCTTAGAAAAAAGCTTCCGATCCAAATTGCCTTTCTTATAACACTCCGGGTCCGTCATGCCCTTTTCATTGATTTTACGCAGTACCATATGAGAAAAACTTTCTTCTAACTCAGAGAAAAATTGCTCCTCCCTCTTCGAGTCTACAAAGAAATCCCCAAGATGAGTTTCGTAATAGTTCACCCGCTCGATCTGCAGCTCTACCCGTTCGATCCTCCCCCAACTCCCACGCTTCTTACGGTGCCTCGATCCTTCATACGGACAAGGAGGAAGCCCGCCCTCCGGATAGCGGCCCTCCAGGAACAAACTTTCCAATTCACCAGCCACGGAGTCCAGACGCTCTTCCTCACGGGCATGCGGATCCCCTTTTTCCTTCCACGCCTCTTTCAGGAAAGCAGAAATATCCTCCACAAGCCCTTTCGAAAGCTGATAATCAGACTTTTGGAAAATCACCAAGTACACATCCAAATCATGATCCTTCAGGAAGGCTCTAATGGTATCCACTGCCACCTCAAGCGCTTCCTCTTTCGGATATCCGTAGGCCCCGGAAGAAATCAGCGGAAAGGCGATGGACTCCAAACGATACTCCACCGCCAGTGCCAAAGATTTTCTATAGCAAGAGGCTAGAAGCTTCCGTTCCCCATGGCTGCCGCCATGCCAGACAGGCCCTACGGTATGAATCACCCATCTGCAAGGCAGATGATAGGCTGATGTGATCTTCGCCTCCCCCGTCTGGCAGCCATGGAGCGTCCGGCACTCCGCGAGGAGTTCCGACCCCGCCGCCTGATGGATCGCGCCATCCACCCCGCCCCCGCCCAAAAGTGTCGGGCAGGCGGCATTCACGATGGCATCGACTTTCATTTTTGTAATATCGTTTCGAATGATTTGAAATGGCATGGTTTTCATCCTTTCTGGTCACGAGTTTGGCAGGTGGTTAAAGGAAAATACGGATTCAATCGTTGTCCGCCTTGGCTCTTGTATTTTCATGCAAGGCGAGGAATAAGCCGCCCAGAATAGCGAGCTATGTAAGGAGGGCTATGACGAAGCATGGCATGAAAACACATGTCAAATCGGACTCTGCGATTTTATCAGCGTTTCCTTATATCATTCGCCTGCCTTTGCTCTTAGTATACTGAGCATCGGCTATTTCCTCAACCGCTAAAGGAAATAAGGTGTGATATGTTACCACGCTTGTAGAAATCATACCCCGTTCTCACCGGAAGATATGCCACATGGCAGCGCTTTTGATGACGATACCAGAAACCGCAAAAGTCTCATGTCTCCTAGTCTCATGTCTGACACCACAAAAAAGGCGATGTGAAATAACGATCATCTCATTTTCGCGTTCAATCTGCCGCAGGGGACTTGCAGCTCTCATAGGAGTGACCGGGAAACCTTATCCCAGCTGTCTTTCATGCCATAGTCACCCTATCCGCCCCTGCGGGGCACCTTCCCCTAGAGGGGAAGGCTGCGATACGAGAATACCATCCTCTAAAAAAAGGCAGCGAAGCCGCCACCTGAACCTTGAACCTTGAAGCAAATGAAAGCAAAGCAAAAAGGGGCTGTGAAGAAATGAGGATTCATTTCTTCACAGCTCCTTTTCTTGACTATCTGTCGATCATGCTTTCAGCGTGCCGATGATTTCATTGACGTCTTTGACGCCATTCTTATCACACCATGCATTGAGTTCACGGACGATGCGTGCCATGGCGGTCGGGTCAGCGAGGTTTGCCGTACCGACCTGGACGGTCTTCGCACCTGCCATCATGAATTCGACGACATCCTCGCCGGTCATGACGCCGCCCAGCCCGCAGACGGGGATATTGACGGCTTTCGCGACCTGCCAGACCATACGAAGAGCCACGGGCTTGATCGCCGGACCGGAGAGACCGCCGGTGACGTTGCCGAGGATCGGGGTTCTCGTTCTGGTATCGATAGCGATGCCAAGGAGGGTATTGATGAGAGAGATCGCATCTGCGCCTGCCGCTTCGACGGCTTTGGCGATGGTGACTACGTCAGTCACATTCGGAGAGAGCTTCACGATGACAGGAAGATCTGTCGCATCCTTCACCGCTCTGGTGACAGCCGCTGCCTGCTCGGGGTCCGTGCCGAAGGCTGCACCGCCGACCTTGACATTCGGGCAGGAGATATTGACTTCGAGCGCCGAGATGCCGGGGACGGAGAGGAGCTTCGCGCATTCGGCGTATTCTTCGACGGATTTGCCGACCATGTTCGCGATGTAGGGGCAGCCGAGTTTCTTCACTTCCGGAAGGTAGTGCTCGAGGAAGTACGGCGCGCCCGGATTTTCCAGACCGATGCAGTTCAGCATGCCGGAGGTGGTTTCTGCGATGCGGGTACCATTATTGCCATTCCATGGCGTCGGTGCAAGACCCTTGCCGGAAATGGCACCGATTTCCTTCATATCGATGAACTTGGCCAGCTCAAGGCCGAAGCCGACGGTGCCGGAGGCACCGATCAACGGACTTGCCATCGGGATGCCAAGGAAATTCACAGCTAAAGAGCTCATAATACGACCTCCTCTGCTTTGAATACGGGACCATCCACGCAGACTTTGTAGTGACCTTTGCCATCAGCTCTGTCGCATACACAGCCGAGGCAGGTGCCGATGCCGCAGCCCATGCGGCGCTCCATGGAGACTTCGCAGGGGACGTTTGCTTCTTTCGCCATCTGCGCGGTGATACGCATCATGATGCCTGGTCCGCAGACGCAGGCTTCATCGACATTGCCATTCTTAAAGAGCTCGGGGAGGACGGAGACAGAGAATCCTTTGATCCCATAGGAGCCATCGTCGGTGGTGACGATGAGCTCTTTCAGAGTCTTGGGGAAAAGGTCTTTCCAGAAGACTTCTTCCTTGTTGCGTCCGCCGATGACGACGGTCATCTGGCCCGGCTTTGCTTTCCTTGCCATGAAGAGGATGGGCGCGATGCCGACGCCGCCGCCGATGCCGACGATATGATTTTTATCCATATCGAAGGCGGTGCCCAGCGGGCCTAAGCAGTCGACCACGTCTCCTGCTTTCAGGTGGGACATGGCTTCGGTGCCTTTGCCGACGATGCGGTAGATGATCTCAAGGATGCCCTTCCCCGGTTCTGTGCCTGCGATAGAGATCGGGCGGCGCAGGATGCAGGTGGGATCATTCACCTTCACATGGATGAACTGACCGGGCTTTGCATCTTTTGCGATGAGCGGAAGCTCGAGGCGCATGCGCCAGATCGAGGGGCCGACCAGCTCATGGGTGAGGATGCGGCCTTTTTCTACATAGCCTGCCATATCAATTCTCCTTCACATAGTCCTGAATGGCTTCGACATGCGGTTCGCTCGAAGAAGCTGCCATGACGCGCAGGACTTCCTTCGCGGTATCGAGGGAGGTGATGCAGGGGATCGCAAGCTCGACAGCGATGCGGCGCAGGTCATAGCCTTCCTGCTCGATCTGGCTGCCATAGGAAATGGTATTCACGAGCATGTCGACACGGCCGGACTTCAGGTACTTCTCACAGTTTTCGCCTTTTTCATGGATCTTCTTGATGATCTCGACCGGGATGCCGAGTTTTTCGAAATAAGCGCCGGTGCCGGAGGTGCAGATGAGGTGGTAGCCCAGCTCTACGAAGCCTTTGGCGAGTTCGGCAGTTTCCGGCTTATCTCTGTCGGAGACGGTGATGAGGACATTGCCGCCTGCCGGTACGGTAAGATGAGCGGCTACGACAGCCTTATAGAGGGCTTCCTGATAGGTGTGGCCGATGCCCATGACTTCACCGGTGGACTTCATTTCCGGTCCCAGTTTGATCTCTACGAGGCCGAGCTTCGAGAAGGAGAAGACCGGTGCTTTGATCGCGACATAGCCTTTATCCGGGACGAGGCCGAGCGGAAGGCCGGTGTCTTTGAGGCTTTCGCCGAGCGCGATGCGGGTCGCGTATTCGACCATATTGATGCCGGTGATCTTGCTCATGAATGGTACGGTACGGCTGGCTCTCGGATTGACTTCGATGACATAGACTTTATCTTTGACCACGATGAACTGGATATTCACAAGGCCCTTGACGTTCATGGCTTTGGCGATCTCTCTGGTGTAGTCGGTCAGTGTCTCGATGATCTCCTGCGAGAGGTGCTGCGGCGGGTAGACAGCGATGGAGTCGCCGGAGTGGACACCGGAGCGTTCGATCTGTTCCATGATGCCCGGGATGCAGACGTCGTTGCCATCGGAAATGGCATCGACTTCGACTTCACGGCCGACCATGTACTGGTCGATGAGGACAGGATGTTCATGGGATGCAACGACGGCTTCTTTCAGGTACTGGCGAAGTTCTGCCTGATCGTAAACGATCTGCATCGCGCGGCCGCCAAGGACGTAGCTCGGGCGAACGATGAGCGGGTATTCCAGCTCTTCTGTCTTTGCCATCGCTTCTTCGACGGACTCGACGAGGCAGCCCTTCGGGCGCGCGATACCGAGCTGTCCCATCAGGGTGTCGAAGCGTTCGCGGTCTTCGGCCATATCGATGGATTCATTTGAGGAACCGATGATGCGGATGCCGCGCTTGGCCATCGGGGTCGCCAGGTTGATAGCGGTCTGTCCGCCGAACTGGCAGATGACGCCTTCCGGTTTTTCTTTGTCGATGATTTCGAGGACGTCCTGCTCGGTCAGTGGTTCGAAGTAGAGAGAATCGGAGGTATCGAAGTCGGTGGAAACGGTTTCCGGGTTGTTGTTGATGACGATGGATTTCTTTCCTGCCTTACGCAGTGCCCAGGAGGCATGGACGGAGCAGTAGTCGAATTCGATGCCCTGACCGATGCGGATCGGGCCGGAGCCGAAGACGACGACAGAGCCCTTGCCCTGCGGCTTCACTTCGTCTTCTGCGCCGTAGGTGGAGTAGTAGTACGGGGTGTGCGCTTCAAATTCTGCCGCACAGGTATCGACCATCTTGAAGTCCGGATGGAAATCCAGTTTCTTCTTGAAGTTTTCGACGTCTTTCGGGGTAACTTCGGCGAAGTGTGCAATGGCTTCATCCGGCATCTGGATGCGTTTCGCCGCTTTCAGTGTCTCTTCGGTGAGGCCTTCCTTCATGAGGCGGCGTTCCATCTTAATGATGTTCTGGATCTTGTAAATAAAGAAGAGGTCGATCTTGGTGATACGGTTGATCTCTTCCGGTTCGATGCCGCGGCGCAAGGCTTCGGCAAGGACGAAGATCCTTTCGTTATCGATGCGGGAGAGCAGGCAGCGGATATCATAGAGGGACTGTCCGTCGAGTTTCTTCAGGTGCAGGTAGCCTTCCCCGACTTCCAGCGAGCGGAGGGCTTTCAGGAGCGAGCCTTCGAGCGTGCGGTCGAGTGCCATGACTTCGCCGGTCGCTTTCATCTGGGTGCCGATGGCACGATCTGCGAGGGTGAATTTTTCGAATGGCCAGCGCGGGAATTTGCATACGACATAGTCGATGGATGGTTCGAAGCAGGCTTTCGTATTGCCGGTGATGGCATTGGTGATCTCATCGAGGTGCAGACCGAGGGCGATCTTCGCTGCGACTTTCGCGATCGGGTAGCCGGTGGCTTTCGATGCGAGCGCGGAGGAACGGCTGACACGCGGATTGACTTCGATGACATAGTACTGGTTCGTCTTGGTGTCAAGACCGTACTGGACATTGCAGCCGCCTTCGATCTTGAGGTAGCGGATGATATCAAGAGATGCGGTACGGAGCATCTGATACTGGCCATCGGTCAGCGTCTGGGTCGGAGCGACAACGATGGAGTCACCGGTATGGACACCGACAGGATCGATATTTTCCATGGCGCAGACGATGATGCAGTTGTCTGCACTGTCTCGCATGACTTCGAATTCGACTTCTTTCCAGCCGGCAATGCTGCGTTCTACGAGGATCTGATTGATCGGGGAGAGCTTGATGCCACGATTCGCGATCTCTTCCATTTCGTAGCGATCATGTGCGATGCCGCCGCCGGTGCCGCCTAAGGTGTATGCCGGACGGATGATGACCGGATAGCCGATCTTATCCGCAAAGGCGATGGCTGGTTCCAGTTCTTCAAAAATTTCAGATTCCGGGACTGGCTGATGGATCTCTTCCATCGCAGCCTTGAAGAGTTCACGGTCTTCCGCATGCTTGATCGCATGGAGAGAAGAGCCCAAGAGCTTCACGCCGTACTGGTCGAGGACACCGGCATCCGAGAGCTGGACAGCCATATTGAGGCCGATCTGCCCGCCCAGTGTCGCGAGCAGTGCGTCCGGGCGTTCTTTCTTGATGACTTCTGTCACGAATGGCAGAGTGATCGGCTCGATATAGACACGGTCAGCGATATCCACGTCTGTCATGATGGTGGATGGATTGCTGTTCACCAGGACGACTTCGACGCCCTCTTCACGAAGGGAGCGGCAGGCCTGGGTACCGGCATAGTCAAATTCCGCAGCCTGTCCGATGACGATCGGGCCGCTGCCGATGACGAGGACTTTCTTCACGTCTTTATTGATCATTTTTTGAATTCCTCCATGGCCTTGGTAAATTCGGTGAAGAGATAGAAATTATCCTTCGGTCCCGGGGAGGCTTCCGGATGGTACTGGACAGCCTGGATCGGAAGGGTCTTGTGACGAATGCCTTCGATGGTTCCGTCATTGACGCTTCTGTGGGTGACTTCGATGCATTCCGGAAGGTCGTCATTGGAGATCGCATAGCCATGGTTCTGGCTGGTGATATAGACGCGGCCCGTGCGAAGATCCTTGACCGGGTGGTTCGCTCCGCGATGCCCGAAGGGCAGCTTGAAGGTGTGACCACCGAGTGCTGTCGCGAGCATCTGGATACCAAGGCAGATGCCGAAGATCGGTTTCTTTCCGATGAGCTTCTTGACGGTCTCTACGACGAATGGCACATCCTGCGGGTCCCCCGGTCCAGGAGAGAGGAAGATGCCGTCCGGATTTCCTGCCAGCAGTTCTTCGGCAGATGTATGCGCCGGGAAGACATGGACAGTGCAGTCATTGGCCGCAAGCGAGACGAGGATATTCTTTTTCAGGCCGCAGTCGAGCAGGGAGACCTGATATTTCCCGTCACCATAGGTATAGGGATAGTCGGTCGTCACGCGCTCTACCTGATCTCTGTGGAGCGGCTTTGCGAGTTCTTCGGCAATGAATGCATCGCTTCTGTCTGCCGAAACGATGATCGCTTTCATGACGCCCTGGGTACGGACCATGCGTGTCACGGCACGGGTATCGACATTGTAAAGGCAGGGTACATGGTATCTTTCGATGAAATCGGTGATCTTTTCCTTGCATTCCCAGTTCGACGGATGCTCTGCGATCTGGTCAAGGACGAAGCCTGCTGCTGCCGGCTTTCTATTCTGCATGAAAAGATCATTCGCGCCATAGTTACCGATCAGCGGGTAGGTCAGGGTGAGGATCTGCCCTTCATAGGACGGATCGGTGAAACATTCCTGATAACCTGTCATGCCGGTATTGAAGACCAGTTCCCCCAGCCCTTCGACAGAGCCTAAGAGGTCGCCTTCGAAACGGGCGCCGTTTTCCAAAATCAAGAGGCCTTTCATTTGAGCACCTTTCCTTCTTTCATGACAATCTCTCCATCCACTATGGTCATGACCGCTTTGCCTTTCAGCGTCAGCCCTTCATAAGGAGTGAAGAGGGATTTCGTATATAGATCCTGTCCGTGGACAGTCCATTCTTTATCCGGATCGATCAGCGTAATATCTGCCGGAGCGCCTTCTGTCAGGACGCCGCCTTCGATGCCAAGGAGCTTTGCCGGGTTCACACTCATCAGCTCGACGATCTTGTCGATGGTGAAGCCCTCCTGATGGTAGAGCACCGTCAGCGTCGAGGCAAGAGAGGTCTCAAGACCTGCGATGCCGTTCGGCGCACAGTTGAAGGGGACATCCTTTTCTTCATTGCAGTGCGGAGCATGGTCCGTCATGATGGCGTCGATGGTGCCATCCTTCAGACCTTCGATCAGCGCTTTTCTGTCTTCGTCCGTGCGCAGCGGCGGCGCCATTTTGAAAGCCGCTTCATAGTGCTTCAGCCATTCATCGGTGAAATAGAGGTGCTGCGCGGTGACTTCTGTCGAGCAGTTCACACCCTTCGCCTTAGCCTCGCGGATAAGATCAACGGCCTTGCCGCTCGATACATGCGCGATGTGGATATGACAGCCGGTCAGCTCCGAAAGGAGCAGGTCGCGAGCGACTGCGATATTTTCCCCTGTCGCCGGACGTCCGGTGACACCCATTGCATAGGAGACCTTGCCTTCATTCATGAAGCCGTGTCCGCACATCGTCATATCTTCTGCATGGTCGATGACCATCTTGCCGAGCTGATCTGCGTACTCCATGGCGCGGCGCATGAAATTCGCACTTTCTACATAGTGTCCGTCATCCGAGAAAGCGACAGCGCCATCCGCTGCCATATCCCCCATTTCCGAGAGCTGCTTGCCTTCGAGATCCTTGGAGATCGAGCCGATCACGGAAACCTTCACGACACCAGCCTCAGCTATGCGGTGCTTCACATCACGCAAAACCGCCGCATTGTCGATGACAGGCTTCGTATTCGCCATAGTCGCGACACGGGTCATGCCGCCGGCAGCCGCTGCCTGTGTGCCTGTATAAATATCTTCCTTGGCTTCCTGTCCCGGTTCACGCAGATGGACATGCATATCGATGAGACCTGGTGTGACGAAAAGTCCCTTCGCATCGATTTCTTCTACCTCTTTGCCAGCCGCGCTGACATTCTGGCCGATTTCCTTGATCTTTCCATCTTCCACCAGGATATTTGTCACTTCATGCTGGTGCTTGGCCGGGTTTACGATGGTACCATTCTTAATTAAGAGCATCAATGTCTTTCCCCTCCGTCAGTGTCAAATATTCCAAAGCCATACGTACAGCTACGCCATTTCTGACTTCTTCCTGAATCCAGGATGCTTCATCGTAGGCTACATCATAACCGATTTCAATCCCTCTGTTCATCGGGCCCGGATGGATCACTGCCACATCCGGCTTGCAAAGCGCAAGGCGCTTCTGATTGATACCGAAAAGGCGTGCATATTCGCGGGTCGTCGGGATGAATCCGCCAGCCGCTCTTTCGAGCTGGATACGGAGGATATTGATCGCATCCGCATCTTTCAAAGCCGTCTCCAGATCATCATCCACGATGCAGCCCATCGCTTCCAGTTCCTTCGGGACCAGTGTACGCGGTCCCACCAGATGCACTTCGGCTCCCAGCTTTGTGAAACCTATGATATCGCTTCTTGCGACACGGGAATGCAGCACGTCACCGATGATGACATACTTCATCCCTTTGATCTTCTTTCCTGCTTCCTTCATGGTGAAGAGCTCCAGAAGTGCCTGGCTCGGATGCGCATGGGCGCCATCGCCTGCATTCAGCACGACCGGCACCTTCACCTTAGGGCTCATGACCTTGGACGCAAAAAGAGCAGCCCCTTCAGAAGAATCACGAATGACCACTGCATCCACTCCCATAGCGGAAACGGTCAGCAATGTGTCTCGCATACTTTCACCCTTCGTCATCGAGCTGCCACTCTTTGTAATGTTGATCACGTCGGCTCCCAAATACTTACCGGCAAGCTCGAAAGAACTACGAGTTCTGGTAGATGCTTCGGAAAACACTGTTACGATAGATTTGCCTTTCAGGAAATCTTTTTTCTTATTGTCAGATAACACAATTTTTTTCATCTGTGCTGCTACTTCTAAGATCCGCTCAATCTCTTCGGCTGTGAAATCAGCTAGCCCAAGAACACTGCGGCCTTGTAGTGAAATCGTGCTCATGCCGGCCTCCTTGAATCAACGCATAGAATGGGATTCTATGATAAATAGTTATCCCTATAATCATAAAGGGTAATTCACACTTTTTCAATAGCATAAGGGTATTAAATTTTTATTATGGAGAGAGCATGGGATTTAAGAAAGCACCGACTCAATCGCTCCTCCCAATCAGCGTTTCCCTAAGCACATATCGTAAAGTTTGAAAGCAGGGATGAGTGACTGGTGACTGGTGGCTAGGGATTAGGCTGGCGATACGAGAAAACCGCTAGGAAAACACTGATTAAATCGTTATCGGATTTCATCCTTGGATTTTTATACAGAGCGAGGAGACAGGGGGCGCGAATAGCGAGCTATTTAAGGAGGATGTCGATGACACTATGTATAAAAATCCATATGAAATCTGATTCTGTGATTTAATCAGCGTTCCCCTAGTTCAAAATCTCCGCGGCGCTTCCATATTTTTATGCGCCGCACCACCCCCGCTGAACCCTCTGAACCTGTAGAACCCGCTCCCCCTCTTTCGCACGCCATCAAGGGACGGCACGCCCCAAGGACTTTCCCTTACCTCTCACTCGCTCCCACCGCCGCCAGAATCACTTGAACGAAAGCGGGCGGGATGAAATCCTTTCCCAAATGGTCGGCGAGCGAGCGCCCGATGATGACACCTTTATTTCCATAGAGCCAGGCAAAGTAATAAAACTCGAGTGCCTTCTCATCTCTGGGATTGATATTCGACAATTTCCTTGGCGGATAGTAGCCCTTTGGGATGGCGAGCTTTGCGCCTGCCTTTTTGACAAGCGCTGAGCTCACGAGATTTCCTCCCTCCGTGATATCTGCGATGACCGCATCTAAAAGACGTCGGCCATTCCGGGAAAGGCATGCCTTCACGACATCCATTTCATAGCAGATATAGTCCGTATAGAAGACACCCGCACTCTTTTTGTGTTCCCCCATCACATCGCGATCATAGAGCGAGACGACAGGCACGTGGAAGCGGCGGATCAGGGAAGCGATCTTTGAGATCGAGCTCTCGCCCCTCGCATTGATGAGGCAGATGCCATAGTGGTCGAAGCGGATCCCCAGCGTCTTTGCAAATCCTGCAAAGGAGCCATACTCTGTCTCCCCCTCGACAAGAACCGCCGCCCTCGCATAGAGCGCTTCCTTCACCTCCGGGAAATGCATGATGAGGTGCTTCTCGATTTCCCTGTCAAAATGAAATGAAGCACCGCAGGCGGCCTGCACCAGCTTCTTCTCATCCCAGTAGAGGCGGATGATCTGCCGGTAATCATTCACCAGCGCATCTGTCGAATGCGTCACGACAAAGAGCTGCCCCGAAAGCCCATCGACGCCCAGAAGCGTCTGCACCAGCTTCAAAAAAAACGGCTCCTCATTCGACAGGATCATGTGACAGAAAGAAAGCATCGCCCGCTGCAGGTAAGGATGGAGATGGAGCTCCGGCTCATCTACACTGACAAGCAGCGATAAAAAGCGCCGCCCCTTCGCATCCGTCGTCACCATGTGTTCGAAGGAAATGGCACGGCTTGCCTTTTTCTTCATCATCTGCATCAGCAGGACAAGCGCCGTCCGCGCCATCAGACAAGCCGTACGCTGGTACGAAGAACCATCTCCCCTTTCCCCAAACAGCGTCTCAAGCAGTGAAAGCGCTGCCTGCGATGGATGCTCCTTCGGCAGGGAAATCCCGATCCCCTTCTCTCTAAACATCGCCTCCACCTCAGAAATAACTGCCGGGGACTTTGCAAAATAATGCTGCAAAAGAGAAAGCAACTCTCCCATAGATGCATGAGCCATCATCCTGCGCGGCATCTCGCACAGGGAAAAATCGATATAAAAAAGGCATCGCAGGTACTCCAAGGGCAGCTGCCGCCCGCTCGCCCGATCAAAGAGACGTGGCACCACTTCCTGCACCGCCTGCACCAGATAGAGCTCTGCGGTCTCTCCTCCCGCCTCTTCGGCAAGCACCAGCCGTATCTCGATGGGATAGTCTGCATCAAGGAAATCGCCTTCACGGAATCCATACCCATGGCTGATCCATTTCAAGAGGCAAAGGAAATTACTCTTACCGATATTGTTATCCCCCACCATATAGTTCACCTGTCTGTCAAATTGAAAGACGACATGGCGGAAGGTGCGGTAGTTATCAATGGTCATGGATGAAATATGCATGATCTCCTCCTCAGAAATACGTTCATGTGCATGCTCTTACCTATATTATATGCATCCTGCCAGCAGACTGCAAAATCATCCGCCAAAAGATGCACCGACTCGAACAGCTTAAGACAGGCATGAGGAAGATGGATCAAGTACCTTATAAAGCCGTATCCTTCGAAGCAATCTGTATTTCACTCTTTTTCTCACGCAAAAACGGGCAGCCAAGTTTCTCTACTTGGCTGCCCGTTCATCAAAACCAATAAGGCATCTGCTTCTGCCCCGTGAACCTTTAGAGGGCCTTCGTGCATGGCTTACTTGCTCTTTTTGCTTCTGAAATACTGCATAGCGAAGACGCCGCCCAGTACGGCAATACCGATGATGTCGGTCAGGATGGTCGGATCGATGAGGCAGAGACCGCCCGCCAGAAGGAGAAGCCGCTCCAGGATATTCGCCTTGCAATAGAGCTGGCCGATCATAGCCGCCGAGACGCCGACCATACCGATAAGCGCGGTAATGGTGGTTTCCGTGACGGAGAAGAGTGTCGCATTGATGCCCAGGATTTCAGGGGAAAGAACGAAGACATATGGGATAATGAAGGCCGCAATGCCGAGCTTCGACGCATTGACACCCGTCTTCAAAGGATCGCCGCCGGAGATCGCGGAACCTGCGAAAGCAGCCAGCGCAACTGGCGGGGTGATATCGGCAATGATGCCGAAGTAGAAAACAAACATATGCGCAGCCAGGATCGGTACACCAAGGGAGATCAGAGCCGGAGCAGCGATGGTCGAAGTGATGACGTAGTTCGCTGTGGTCGGCACGCCCATACCGAGGATCAGCGAGGTGATCATGGTGCAGAAGAGAAGCAGGATGAAGTTGCCTGCGGCGATATCAACAAGAGCCGAAGCCAGCTTCAGACCGACACCTGTCTTGGTAACGATACCGATGATCATACCGGCGGAAGAGCATGCGATCAGGACGCCGAGCGCACCTCGCGCACCTTTGATGAGACCGTCAATGATATCAGGAATGCTCATGCGGGTATTCGCACGAAGCATGGCAGAAGCGATGGAAATGAAGATACCGGCAAGCGCCGCTTTCATCGGGGTGTAGCCAGAAGCCAAAAGACCGATGATGGCGATCAGCGGAATGGCCAGATGTCCTTCTTCTTTCAGGATCTTGCCCCATGGCGGGAGCTCGCTTCTCGGTGTGCCCTTGAGGTTATTTTTTTTCGCTTCGAAATGTACCCCGAGGAAAACACCAATGAAGTAGAGAATGGCAGGAACGATGGCAGCCTTGACGACTTCCATATAGGGGATACCGACGAATTCCGCCATCAGGAAAGCGGCTGCGCCCATGATTGGCGGCATCAGCTGGCCGCCGGTAGAAGCGGCTGCTTCTACGGCACCGGCGAAATTCTTGTGATAGCCCAGTTTCTTCATCATCGGGATGGTGAAGGAGCCGGAGCCTACGACGTTCGCTACCGAGGAACCGGAGATCGTCCCCTGCAGAGCCGAGGAAATGACAGCGACCTTAGCTGGTCCGCCGGATGCCCAGCCAGCGATGGCATTGGCGATATCGATGAAGAATTTCCCAAGACCCGTCTTTTCCAGATATGCACCGAAAAGGATGAAGAGGAAAATGAAGGTGGAGGAAACGCCCATCGGGATGCCAAAGACACCCTCTGTCGTGAAGAAGAGGTGTCCGACCATCTGCTTGATGGTGAGCCCGCGATGTGCGAGCGGCCCGGGGAGGTACGGTCCGAAGAACCCATACGCAAGGAAGCAGCAGACAACAATGACGATCGGAAGGCCTACGATACGGCGAGCCGCTTCGATGATCATCACGATGCCAAGCACCCCGATCACGGTATCCGTCGGAGTGACGGTGCCGGCGCGCAGGATGAGCTGCTGGTAGTTCACAAGAATGTAAATGGGGGGGATCATCGCAAGGACGGCAAGTGCCACGTCGATCGGATGGAAACGCCCCTCCTTGACCCAGGCTTTCTTCGTCGGGCAGAGAAGATAGACGAGACAGATACCGAAGGACAAGTGGACGCAGCGCTGGATCATTGCATCCAGTGCGCCGAAAAACCCGGTATAGATCTGGAAGAGCGAGAAGCAAATACAGATGACTGCGATGACTTTGGCACAGATGCCTTTGTATTCCGCTGTATTTGACTCTTTATCCAGCTCTTTTAGCTTCTTCTGCAGCTCCTCAGACATTTCTCCATTTTCAGAAACGCCTTCAGACTGCACGTTCTTTTTCTCTAAATCAGCCAATTGTATCAACTCCTAATTTCTTTTTTCTTATACAGCACCTGGTACAGCGGTGCTACATACAGATGAAGTTCCTTTCCCAAAGGCATCAGGCTTGCGAGGTCATACTCCGTATCTCCGACATAGACCTTTTCTTCATTCGTCACGCCGTTACGGATCGACAGCTCCGGATAGGGACGGTTCATGTTATCCAGAATAAACCAACCGTCTTCTTCGCGGAAATCGCCCTCTTCTTTGGAGAAAGGAAGTCCTACCCCCATGGATTGGTATTTGGTAGATTTCAGTACGAGCCCCGTCGCCATGTCATTGACTTCAAGGTACTCGTGAATCATCGTCTTCTGGACCGAGTGCCTGTACACCAGTGTCACCGGTGTACCCGGACGCACCCGCTGCCTGATGATGAATCCGTCTGCTGTCTGTCCGAAAAGATAGTCCTGACGAACAAACCAGCCTCCCACGGTCACTATCACACAGACGATCATCCCGAAAACGATAAGTATGGTTTCTAATTTCCCGTTTTTCTTTTTCTTCATGAAATGAAAGTGAGAACGGACTCCTTAGATGAGCCCGTTCTCCCTCCTTCCTATAAGGGAAAGCGCTGATCAGATCAGTGTTTCGATATGGATTGAACTTGAATACGTCACATGCTTGCCATGCCAGAGGCTCTGCGATTGCTATGCGGAAGGTGCATCGCTCCTCCCCCGTTCAATGTACAAAACCCGCTGAGCCTTAGAGGCTTCTGCATGATACCGGATGACCGCTGTCTTATTTCGCTTTCAGATACTTTTCAGCGCCGGCATTCATCTTGATGGACATGCCTTCCAGAGCGGTATCCTTAGTGATGTACTTGCCGACAGCATGAGCAGCTTTCATGCGGTCAAGGTGTTCGTAGATGGCTTTGACGATCTGTTCGCCGAGATCATCAGAGAGTTTATCGGTGGTAACGATGACGCATTTCACGGCTACGGTGTTGACATCTTCTTCCTGTCCAGGATAGGTGCCCTTCGGTACAGTGATCTTGGTGAAGTATGGATACTGCTTCATCAGCTTGTCAGCATGTTCTGCATCGATATTGACCAGTGCTGCGGATTTATTGGCAGCCAGATCCTGGATCGCTGCGGTCGGGAAGCCTGCGACGACGACACCGACATCGACATTGCCATCCTTCAGTGCATCAGCAGCTTCGCCGAAGGAGAGATACTGTACATCGATATCATCATAGGTCAGACCATATGCACCAAGAATCTGACGGGCATTCGCTTCTGCGCCGGAGCCGGAAGCACCGACAGCGACCTTTTTGCCTTTGAGGTCGGCAATGGATTTGATGCCTTTGTCAGCGGTGGTGACGAACTGGACAGTTTCCGGATAGAGTGCAGCGATACCGCGGATGTTTTCTACCTTGTTGTCCTTGAACATTTCCTTGCCGTTGGCTGCATAGTAAGCGATATCATTCTGGATGAAAGCGATATCGACGGAGCCGTCTTTCAGCATATTGACATTGGCTACGGATGCACCGGTAGACTGTGCGGAGGCATTCATGCCTTTGATATTCTGGTTCAGCAGTTCAGCAAGCGCGCCGCCCAGTGGGTAATAGGTACCAGCAGTACCGCCGGTAGCGATGTTCAGGAACTGTTTTCCACCGCCTGCAGAAGAACCGGAATCGCCGCAGCCTGCAATCAGAGCTGCACCTGCGACACAAAGAGCACCTGCCATGATCATTTTCTTCATTGCTTTTTTCATAATAGTCGACCTCCTACGTCTCCCCCAAGTGGAAAGCATGTCCTCCATGAGATGAATTCCACTCTTATGCTTTCCTAAAAAACAGGACGCCTTCCGAGACTCCATCCGCAAAATGAAATAATATTCAAAAAAATGCAAATACCTTGAACTCTCAAAAGCACTCCCGCACCGGAGCAAAGTACAAAAAAAGCAGCAGACAAAGAGAAAACTCTCCTGTCATGCTGCAGCTTCTTTGCTCCAAGTGTTATTAAGTTGGTATTATCATACTACTTTTCAAAGTCTTTGTAAAGTAGGCTTGGCTGAATTCCTTGATTATTCTGATATTTTCCGCTGTCATATCGGTCTGCCTCCCCCAAAACGGTATGGAAATAGATCTGGCAGATCTCTACACCCGCATAGATGCGGATCGGCTGTACGCAGAACATTTCCAGCGTCCAGTACCCTGAGAAGCCCACATCTCCGAAGCCTGCCGTCACATGGATGAAAAGACCCAGCCGCCCGATGGATGAGCGTCCCTCGAGCATCGGTACGAAGCATCTCGTTTTTGTATATTCATGCGTCCGTCCCAGGTAGAGCTTATTCGGCTGCAGCACATAGCCCTCCTCGGGGATATGGAGCAGCGTGCCTTCATTTCTCTTCTTCATGTCGAGCTCATAGTTATCATACACCATCAGCTCATCAGCCAGAGTGAGGTTGTAGCTGTTCGGATTCACCCTCTCCGGATCAAAGGGATCGATGATGATTTCTTCCCCCATATGTCGCACAATTTCTTTGCCGGATAAAATCATTTCAGTTTTCTTCCTTCCTCTGTAAAAATTTTTCGATGCGTAAGCATCCGCCTGCGGCTGAAAGGTGCCTTCGCCTTCTCTCCCGCGATAAGGCCATAGAGCTTCCTTTCCCTTTCAGAGATCCGGGGAGATACCAAAAGCTCGCCCGCATCGGAAAAAGAGATGAGATGCGCGGAGAAAAGTGCCGCATGGGTCGGACAAAGCATGAGTCCCTTTTGTGACTCGCCGTGCGTCCCATAAGGGACCGCATGGAGAAGAGAGATCCGATCTGCCCCGCACACGATGCAGCAGGGGTGCGCCCCCATCGATTTTCTTTTGAAATCCGCATTTTTTGAAAACCGCTTTCGGATCTCATCGACCGTATGCGAAGACGCGTGGGAAAAGAGGCTCCCCTCGCATCCATAGGCCGTCTCATCGCTCTCAAGCAGCTGGCGAATATCATCCAGATGCCAGATATCCGCATCCATAATCTCTCGATACGCTCTTACGGCCTCAGGCTTCAGCACCCAGAAATAGGTACCGTTATCGTCCTCACTCCCATCGAAAACATACTCCCATGGCGAGCGGCGAACGCGAGAAGCGGGCGTTTCGGAAAGACGAAATTCTCCCGTCTCTTCCTCTCTTGGCGTCTCGTCCTTCTTCTCACTCGCATGATAGGTCAAAAGACCTCCCGACTCATACATCTCACGGATCTTATTCCCCGCCCAGCCGACACCTGCATTCAGTGCCCGATACTCCAGATGGAGCGCCTTCGCAATATTCTTTGCGTTATCCATATAGTCTTCGGAGTGATAGAGCCGCGAGAAGATCTGCATCATCAGCGCACTCATGACCGTCTTGTCCGCCATAAGCGAGAGCCATCCCTCTGTCGTGATCTCGTCCCACCGCTTCAGCCCTTTCCGTCTGGCCATCTCGTCGCCTCCCTGCTCTCACGCTATTGTCGTCACAAAATTATTTTTCATTATAGCATCTTTCCTCATGAAAATGTAGATAGGACGGCAGAAAATAGGGACTGTCGGACAGGATTAACCCACGGGTCGCCCTTTGCTTGTTTGCGAAAGAGGGAGCGCGGGGTCTATTGGTTCAACGGGTTCTACCGGTTCAACGAGGGGTGCGGCGCATAATAATTGAAAGCGCCGCAGAGTTTTGATAGTGCTTCGCGCCGTCGTCATCCCGAGCGTAGCCGAGGGATCTCTATGGCACTACGGTCAGTATCACATAGGCACTGATACGGAAACGACGCCTTGGTGCTGCGTATTTCTGCGTTCACACATACATCGTTTCCCGGTCTGCAAGAAAGATTTCTCGCTTGCGCTCGAAATGACGATACGAGAGTCTGACGTCTCTTAGTCTCCTAGCCACCAGTCACCAGCCACTCATCCCTGTTTTCAAGCGCGAGGAGGCCCGGATCAGTTGCAAATGCTTCTCAAAACTCATGCCAGACTTGCTCACATCTGTTATAATAGGTAGAAGTGTAATTTATAAAATGTAGAGAAACGCTGAGGCAATGAGCAAGGGAAACACTGATTCAATCGTTGTCTGATTTCATTCTTGGATTTTTATGCAGAGCAAGGAATCATCTAACGCGAATAGCGAGCTATTTAAGGAAGATGATGACGAAGCTATGTATAAAAATCCATATGAAATCCGGCTCTGCGATTGAATCAGCGTTTCCCTAGATGCGGATTCGTCTCTGCATCTGTCAATCCCTCACAAAAGGTGAATACTATGGATAATTTTATCGGAAAACATCTGCTGGTCGACTGCTATGGCTGTGTGCAGGAAGAGATCACTTCTTCCAAGGAGCTGATCTCTGTCATGAATCAGGCGGCCAAGAATCTGGGTATCGAAGTCGAAGATACCTTCTTCCATGAAGATGAGGAAGAGATCACACTCGCTGCTTATGGAAAGAAAGCCCATGTTTGCATCCACGCCTATCCGCAGCTCGGCTATGCCGCTGTAGACATCTACAGCTTTGACTGCGACATCCTCCCCGCCCGTGCGATGGCCGTCCTTCGTAGTGCTTTGGAGCCGGAGAAGATCCGTGCCACCTCAGTCAAGAGAGGGAATATTGATCCAGACATGAAGCCGAATATCCGCTCCCGCTCGACAGCGATGCACAAATTCAAAAACACAGGACATCACATGACCCAGGCCGGTAAGAAGGTCGCCAATTTCATGGTGCATAGAAACGAGAAAAGAGACACTCTTGGGCCGGAGTAAGCTCATGAGGGATCAGGGAAGCGCTGATTGGCAGCTCGATTTCACGAGAAGGCATTTCCCATGAAATCGAGCGCCTTTTTTACCACCCGTTAGCACGCCCTCTCATCCCTAGTAAAAAAACAACAAAAAAGCTGAACCCACGGGTTCAGCTTTTTTGTTGCACTGCTTTCTATCAAGCGCGCAGGGTGATATCCGCTTCGCCAAGCTTCTTGACGATTTTTTCGATCCACTGATCGACTTCTTTATCGGTCAGTGTGCGGTCATCCGCGCGGAAGTACAGGTTGTAGGCCATGCTCTTATAGCCTTCCTGCACCTGCTCGCCCTGATAGAGATCGAAGAGACGGAGCGTTTCCAGATGTCTGCCTGCTGCCTTCTCGATGATGGCTTCGACTTCTTTGTTTGTGTATTTCGAAGGAACCAGCATAGAGAGGTCTCGTTCGGAAGCCGGGAACTTCGGGATCTTCTTGTAGTCGATGGTGGCATCGATATAGGGAAGGAGCTCCGGTACATGGATCAGGAAGCCATAGACATCCTTCTTGATGCCCCACTGGTCAAGAACCGCCGGATGCAGCTCGCCGAAGGAAGCAATGATTTTCCCATCTTTGACAAAGTCGGCGGAAATCCCCGGATGGAATACCGGATAGCTGGAACGCTGGATATCATAGCCGCGGACACCGATAGCAGAGAGCAGATTTTCCATGATGGCTTTCACATCAAAGAAGTCGTAGGTCCTCGTGCTGTTCGGGTAGCCGGCTTCTTCCGGGCACCCGCAGAGAAGTCCAGAAACGAGGTCATATTCATTCGGGAGCTCGGTCAGCGGCAGGGCTTTCGGATGATACACATGGCCATATTCGAAGATGGCGACCTGATCGTTTTTCTGAGACAGGTTGTAAGAAAGCGTATGCATGAGGCCCGGGAAAAGGCTGGTGCGCATATCCGGGTATTCTTCGGAAATCGGGTTCAGGATCGGAATGGCTTCGTAAACCGCATCCCCTTCCGGGAAGTTCAGCTTCTTGAGATCGTTCTTATCCATGAAGCTGTAGTTTTCGACCTGCGAAAGACCATTGGCAATGAGAGCATCTGCCATACGGAAGAGTGCATCCTGCTCCTTAGACATAGCGCCCTTTGCAATGGCGCTCCATGGGGTGGTGATCGGAATATTCGAGTAGCCGTACACGCGGGCCACTTCTTCGGCAAGGTCTGGCATGCCTTCCAGATCGAGACGGAATTCCGGGACAGTGACTTTGAGCGCGCCATCCTGTTCTTCGACCTGGAAATACAGGTGGGTCAGGATATCAAGCATTTCCTCTTTTGGCATATGGATCCCGATGTAGTCATTGATGGCTTTCACGGACGTTTCGATGACCTGCGGCTCTGCCTTGACAGGATATTCATCAAGCATGCCCGGTGCAGCACTGGCAGCCCCCTGTTCCACAAGGAGCTGGCAGATGCGGTTGATCGCCATTTCACTTCTTGCCGGATTGATGCCCTTTTCGTAGCGGCCGGACGCTTCGGAGCGCAGGCCCAGACGGCGGGACGTTCTTCTGATGGAAGCGCTGTCGAATACGGCAGCTTCCAGAAGGACCGACTTGGTTTTCTCCGTGACTTCGGAGTCAAAACCGCCCATGACGCCTGCGATACAGGCAGCTGTATCGCTGCCGTCTGCGATGACAAGGTCAGCCACATTCAGCGCTCTCTCCTGCCCATCCAGTGTCTTGATGGTCTCGCCTTCTTTGGCAAAGCGGCAGGTTAGAGAATGACCGGCCACCTTGTCATAGTCATAGGTATGAAGCGGCTGACCGATTTCCAGCATGACATAGTTCGCTGCATCGACGACATTATTGATCGGACGGATCCCATTGCTGCGCAGCCGGTTTTCGATCCATTCCGGAGAACGGCCGATGGTCACGTTCTCAAGGAGACGTCCGCAGAAGCGTTTGCAGAAGGCAGGCTCTGCGATATGGACTTCCGCGCGGCCCTCGATGGCTGCACCGGTCTCTTTGACGGAAATCTCCGGCAAGTTCACTTTTCTCTTGAAGATCGCACCGACTTCCAGCGCCATACCGATCATGCTGAAGCAGTCAGCACGGTTTGCGGTGAGTTCCATTTCATAAATCACATCATCCAGATCAAAAAGGGTGTGGAAATCAACGCCGATCGGGGTATCCGCCGGAAGGATCAGGATGCCTTCTTTATTGAGTGCCGGGAAGAGATTATCATCAAGTCCGAGCTCTCCCAGAGAACACATCATGCCATTCGACACGACACCGCGGAGTTTTCCCGCCTTGATCTTCGTATCGCCGCGAGCAAGTCCCCCTGGAGCCTTCGCATCGTGTTTAGCCGGTACATGCGCTCCATCAAGTGCGACCGGGACGATCTGCCCGACTTCTACATTGGACGCGCCTGTCACTATCTGGATCGGTGCGCCCTTGGCGCAGTCCAGCTGGCAAACGACCAGATGATCAGCATCCGGATGTTTTTCAATGGAAAGAATCTTGCCGGTCACGACACCCTGGATGCCTTTTCCCGGATAAATCACATGCTCGACCGGAATGCCGTCGACAGTCAGCGTTTCCGCCATTTCTTCCGGATCAAGGCCCTTGATATCGACCAAAGTGCCAAGCCATTTTAAAGATACGTTCATCTATGTAATCCCCCTCTGATTAGAACTGTTTCAGGAATCTGACATCATTTTCATAGAAATTTCTGAGATCGTCGATCCCGTAAAGAAGCATGGCGATACGTTCGATACCCATGCCGAAAGCGAAGCCACTGACCTTTTCCGGATCATATCCATTGAGCTTCAGCACCATCGGATGAACCATGCCGCAGCCAAGGATCTCCAGCCAGTCCGGATCACCGCCTTCATCATGCGTGCGGGCTGCGAAGGAAATGTCGACTTCCGCAGACGGTTCCGTGAATGGGAAGTAGCTTGCGCGGAAACGGATCTTCGTATCAGAGCCGAAAAGATCTTTCAGGAAGATTTCCAGTGTCCCTTTCAGATCAGCGAATTTGATGCCCTTATCGACGACGAGCCCTTCGACCTGATGGAAGACAGGGGAATGGGTCGCATCATTATCCCAGCGGAAGACTTTGCCCGGTGCGATCATACGGATCGGGGAATTGGGCTCATGCTTGCGAAGCGTTCTCGCCTGGACAGGGGAAGTGTGCGTACGCAGCAGGATCTCCGGCGTGATGTAGAAAGAGTCCTGCATATCACGGGCCGGATGATCCTTAGGCAGGTTCAGACATTCGAAGTTGTAGTAGTCCTGCTCGATCTCCGGTCCTTCTTCGACCGAGTAGCCCATGCGCATGAAAGACTTCATGATCTCACGAAGCGCCTTATCCAGCGGATGGATATGCCCTTCCTTCTGGTGACGAGCCGGCAGCGTGATATCGACCGTCTCACTCTGGATGCGCTCCTCGAGGCGCTTCGCCTTGAGCTCAGCCGCTTTCGCTGCGATGACCGCCTCTACATCCGTGCGGACCGTATTTGCCAAAGCCCCGATGACCGGACGTTCTGCCGCAGAGAGGTCCTTCATGGAGCGGAGGATCGCCGTCAGCTTGCCCTTCTTTCCCAAGAAGAAAACTTTGGCATCCTGCAGCGCCTTCTCATCGCCTGCCGCATGGACCTTCTCCTCCGCCTGCACCTTCAGTTCGTTCAGGTCTTTTTCCATGTTGGCTTTCAATGCGTCCAACTTACTTTCCATTGACTTTACCTCCTCTATGATATGCCGGGTCTATCCGGCTGCGAGTACGGGAAAATAAAATAAAAAAAGACCACGCCCCGAAAGGGGCGAAGTCATATCCGCGGTACCACCCTAATTTGTACTCGAAAGCCATAACGCAGCTCCTGCGTCCGACCTACTCCGTTCAGCCGGAAGCTCAGAAGTGAAATAAGTCTCCCCCATCCGCCCGCTTCCCACCTGCCGCAGGCTCTCTATAGGATGTCACAAAGACTCTGTCTTCCTCATCGCTCTAATATATAGGATTATTGTAGCGATAAACGAAAGAAATGTCAAATCATTTGCCATGAAAACTTAAAGATCGAAAGCAGGGATGAGTGGCTAGTGACTAGAGACTAGTGACTGGTGACTGGTAGCCAGGGATTAGTAGCTAGGGACTGAAATGCCTCTTTCGGGCATCGCCATTCACAAAATCGGCGCAAAGCGCCGCCACCTTCATTCCTCATTCGGGGAAGACTTTCAAACGTAATCATAGAGTGCTGCCCTTCCTTACATAACATAAAAATCCCGCCTTTAAAAAGCGGGATCTCAAAAACTATCGGGCAAGAAAATCATCCAGTGCCGCGAGCGCGCGCTCTGCGAGCTTCTGGTTCTTTTCCTTTTTCGGCACTCTCTTTTCAAGCGGCGGGATGAGACCGAAATTCACATTCATCGGCTGGAAATTCTTTCCCTCAAAATGGGAAATATAGTGACAGAGCGCACCGATCGCCGTTTCTCTCGGAAATGCCTTCGGCTCCCTTCCATGGAAACGGGCCGCCGCCGCATACGCTGCCACGATACCGGATGCAGCAGACTCGACATATCCTTCGACGCCTGTCATCTGGCCGGCAAAGAAAAGGCCTCTCTGCTTTCGGCTCTCCATCGTAGCATCCAAAAGATCAGGCGAATCAATGTACGTATTTCTATGCATCACACCATAACGGATGAATTCCGCATGAGAAAGACCGGGGATCATGCCGAAGACACGCTTCTGCTCCCCCCACTTGAGATGCGTCTGGAAGCCGACGATATTGTACATGCTGTCTTCCTCATTATCCTGGCGGAGCTGAACCACCGCATAGGGATCCTTCCCCGTGCGCGGATCCGGCAGTCCCACCGGCTTCATCGGGCCGAAGCGCATCGTATCTTCCCCGCGTGCTGCCATGACTTCGATCGGCATGCAGCCTTCAAAGACCTTTTTATTTTCAAAGCCATGTACCGGTGCCATCTCCGCTTCGCAGAGCGCTTCACGAAAGGCCTTGTACTCTTGCTCATTCATCGGGCAGTTCAGGTACGCCGCTTCGCCCTTGTTGTAGCGGGACATGCGGTACACGACGTCCATATCGAGCGACTCCTTCGTCACGATGGGTGCCGCCGCATCATAGAAATGAAAGCCTTCCCCACCGCAGAAGGCTTCGATGGACTCCGCCAGAGCACCTTCTGTCAGCGGCCCCGTCGCGATGATGGTGATACCGTCCTTCGGAAGCTCCGTCACCTCTTCTTCCACGACGGAGATCAGTGGGTGATCCTTCACCTTCTCCGTCACGGCTTTCGCATAGCCCATGCGGTCGACCGCAAGAGCCCCGCCCGCGGGGACGCTGTGTGTGTCCGCGGCATCCATGATAAGGGAGCGGAGGCGTCTCATTTCTTCCTTCAGGAGGCCGACGGCATTCGTCATCGCCGCTGCCCGAAGGGAATTGCTGCAGACGAGCTCAGCAAAATAGGATGTGTGGTGCGCCGGTGTCTGCTTGGTGGGACGCATCTCGATGAGTGTCACCGGGATGCCCATCTCCGCGAGCTGCCAGGCCGCTTCACTTCCGGCAAGGCCCGCACCGACTACGGTGATATGGTCTGTCATATATGTCTCCTTTGTAAGGTTATAGGGTTCAGGGTTAGCCTGTGGGGCATGCCGCCCCTTGATTGCGATTGAAAGCTCTGTTTGGATGAGAAATTAGAAATGAGAAATCGTGGTGCGGCGCATAAAAATCAGCAGCGCCGCGGAGATTTGAAACTATCGGGGTTCTCGTATCGCAAACCTAATCCCTAGCTACTAATTTCTAGTCACTAGTCACTCATCCCTGCTTTCACACATGCATCGTTTATCGGTCTGCAAGAAAGATTTCTCGCTTCGCTCGAAATGACGACACGAGAGAGTCTGGTATCTCCCAGTCACCAATCACTGGTCACTTGCGGCTCCTAATCCCTAGTCACTTCTCCTCTTTCTTTGCTCTTGTTTTCCGCTTCGGATAGGTCGGACAGTCAGGATTCGAGCAGGAAATGACCTCCTTGCCCGTTTTATAGGTTTTCTTCGTCATGATGGCTCCGCAAGTCTCACAGAACTTGTTGATCGGCTCATTCCAGAGCGCCATATCACACTTCGGGTAGCGGCTGCATCCGTAGAAAATGCGGCCGCGATGGCTTCTGCGCTGCACCATATGCCCTTCATGGCACTTCGGACAGACGATGCCCGTGTCGATCACGATGGCTTTATTTGCGCCACAGGACGGACATTTCAGATAACGTCCATAGGGTCCTGTGCGGTAGACCATGAGCGTACCGCAGGCATCGCATTTCACATCCGACACCTCTTCCGGCCCTTCGGCAAGGCTGTACGGCTTGATGTTCTTGCAGTTCGGATAATTCGGGCAGGCAAGATATTTCCCATAGCGGCCCATTTTCACGATCATCTTTGCGCCGCATTTTTCACAGGTGACATCAGAGACTTCCTGATTCTCCTTCTTATCCTTTTCTGCTTCTACATTCGCTGACTGAAGCTCGGCCTCAAAGACTTTGTAGAAGTCTGTCATGACCTTTTTGTAGGTAGCTTTGCCTTCGGCAATCTTATCGAGCCAGTTTTCCAGATTCGCCGTGAAGTCGACATTGATGATGCCTTCGAAATATTTCTTCAAAAGCTCCGTCACTTTGAATCCAACTTCTGTCGGAACGAATTGTTTATTTTCCTTCGTCACATAGCGTCTCTTCTGGATGGTATCCAGGATCGGCGCATAGGTGGACGGACGGCCGATGCCTTTTTCTTCGAGTGTCTTGATGAGGCTCGCTTCTGTATATCTGGGCGGCGGCGCGGTGAAATGCTGCTCGCCATTGACTTTGGTGTTTTTGACGATATCGCCTTTTTTGAGCGGAGGCAGGAAATCAGTTTCCTCGCTGTCCTTCTTTTTCGACGGCTGCATGATGGTAAAGCCGTCGAAGAGGACATGCACGCCCGTCGCCTTCAAGGTGTAGATGCCGCACTGGAGCGTCGCACTTGTGCTCTGCTGGATCTGCGGTGCCATCTGGGAAGCGATGAAACGATTCCAGATCAGGGTATAGAGACGGAGCTGGTCGCGAGAAAGGATGCCCGAGAGCGCAGACGGCGGGAAGGAAAGGCTGGTCGGGCGGATGGCTTCATGGGCATCCTGTGCTTCCTTCGACTTGCTGAAAACGTTCGGCTTCGCCGGCAGGTAGTCTTCCCCATAGGTCTCGGAAATATACGGACGCACCTGCTTGATCATTTCATCAGAAATACGGGTAGAGTCGGTACGCATGTACGTGATGAGCCCCACGTGGCCATGTCCTGGGATCTCTACGCCTTCATACAGGTTCTGCGCGAGCATCATCGTTTTCTTCGAGCTGAAATTCAGCTTATTGACGGCATCCTGCTGCATGGTGGAGGTGGTGTAGGGCGGCTTTGTCTTGCGCTGCTTTCTGGACTTCGTGACAGCGGTGACTTCAGCCTCTTTCCCCTCGATCCCTTTGACCGCGGTATCCGTCTCTTCCCCATTGTGGAGTTCCGCATCCTTCCCGTCGATCTGGGTTAGCTTCGCTTTGAAGGACTCCTTTTTTTCCGTCTTGTACATGGCTTCGATCGACCAGTACTCGACAGGGACAAAAGCACGGATCTCCTCTTCTCTTTCGCAGATAAGGCGGGTCGCGACCGACTGCACGCGGCCTGCGGAAAGACCACGGTAGACCTGCCGCCACAGCCATGGCGAGAGCTTGTAGCCCACCAGACGGTCGAGGACACGGCGCGCCTGCTGGGCATCGACACGGTCAAGATCGATCGGCTCCGGATCTTGGATCGCTTCACGGATCGCCGGCGGCGTGATCTCATGGAAAGCAATACGCACCTTGTCTTCCGGATTCACATCCAGAAGCTTCGACAAATGCCAGGAGATCGCTTCGCCTTCGCGATCAGGGTCCGTTGCCAGAAGGATATCGCAGCACTGGTTCGCCGCTTTCTGCAGATCCTTGATGACATTCGCCCGATCCGTCGAGTTGACGTACTCCGGCGTAAAGCCATTCTCTATATCGACCCCCATGGTACGCTTGGGAAGATCACGCAGATGTCCCATGGACGCCATGACTTTGTAGTCCGGGCCTAAGATGCGCTCGATGGTCTTCGCCTTGGCCGGGGATTCCACCACGACCAGGTGCTTGCCCTTGGGATTCGGCTTTCTTTTAAATGCGACCTGCCGTGTGCGGCGGGTCTTTTTCTTTTCGATCGTTATCGTTCTGGTAATAGGCACTTCATTCCTCCTGAAATGGTTTGTTGTATGGAATAAACGCAGGTGGGATTAGACTCTCTCCTGACTTTTTTTAGAAAAGCACCGGTCACATCGAAGGATCCGCGTTCCCTTAGTCTTTTCTCGTCACGATGTATCGCCCTGAGCCGACCTCTCTGATATATCCTTTCAGCTGAAGCTGGAGCAGCAGCATGGTCAGTTTTACCACAGACAGGCCGGACTGCTGCAGGATCTCCTCTGACGTCACTTCGTTTTCTGTACAGCAGAAACGATACACCAATTCTTCCTCCAATGTCAACTGCTCAAGGAAACCTTTTTCAGATTTTTTATTCTCTTCTTCCTTCCATCCATACTCTGAGAGGATGTCATCTGCCGATGTACAGCAGATGGCACCGTTTCGGATGAGCTGATTCGTCCCCTTGCAGGAAGGCAGCCAGATGCTCCCCGGGACAGAGAATACATCGCGCCCTTCCTCCAAGGCAAAGTCAGACGTAATGAGCGAGCCGCTCCGTTCAGCCGCCTCCACGACGAGTATCCCTCGGCTCATTCCAGCGATGATGCGGTTTCTCGCAGGAAACTGGCGGCCAAGCGGCGGCGTACCGGGCGGGTACTCAGAGACCAGTGTCCCGCCGCTCTCTATCACCTGATGAAACAGATGGCGGTTCTCCGGTGGATATACGCGGTCCAGACCGCACGCCAGCACGACCACTGTCGGCGATCCGCCTTCCATCGCACCCGTATGCGATGCACTATCGATCCCTCGTGCTCCGCCGGAAACGACCGTGATGCCGTGAGCGGAGAGCCCTCTGGCAAGTTCATGTGCCGTCTCGATCCCATATGCCGTCGCTTTTCGCGATCCGACGATAGCGATCGTCCGTTCAAAGCAGGGCAGCGCCCCGCGATAAAACAGAACTGCCGGCGGATTCGCCGTCGCAGACAAAAGCGGCGGATAGTCACTGTCCTCAAAGGTAGAGCAGCGGATATCAAGCCGGTAGAGCTTCTCTTCGATCTGCTCAAGGCTTGTCTCATTTCGGTAAGCCAGAAAGGCAGCCAGTGTCTTTCCCGTCAAAATATGTGACTTTTCGACAGACTCCGCCGATGCTTTCCATACATCTTCCGCCGTCTCAAAATAGTCCATCAAAGCCCGCATGTGCTTCGCGCCCAGCCGCGGACAGCCCGGAAGGGCAGCAGCATAGATATCCATGGGATGCTCCTTATATATAAGCAGATCAGAGATCCAGGGTCAGAGCTGACAAAAAGAGATATGGCAAGGTGCCACTTCGATCCCCGATCACTTTCCATTGATCATATTTCTGAAACTGATCGCTTCAGCGACATGCTCGGGGCGGATCTGGTCGGAACCCGCGAGGTCAGCGATCGTCCGTGCAACTTTAATGATGCGGTCATAGCTTCTGGCCGAAAGGTGCAGCTTTTCGAAGACGACACGCAGCATTTCTGTCCCCTCTGCGTCGAGCTGACAAGTCTCCTTCAGCTGGCGATGCCCCATCTGTGCATTGCTCTGCATATGCCAGCGTGAGAGACGCTCCGCCTGCACAACCCGCGCCTCGGCGACACGCTTTGCGATATCACAGGAAGGCTCGCCCTGTATGGTCGCGGTGAGCTCACTGTATTTCGGGCGCATCACAGAGACATGCAGGTCGATACGGTCGAGAAGCGGCCCGGAAATCTTCTGTCCGTAACGGCGGATCTCTCCATCCGTGCAGGTACATTCCCGCTGCGGATCTCCAAGGTATCCGCAGGGACATGGATTCATCGCCGCTATCAAGATAAAATCCGCCGGATAGGTGAAGGCTGCATTCACACGGGAAATATGTACTTCTCTGTCTTCCAGAGGCTGGCGCAGGACTTCCAGCACCGTTCTTGGAAATTCCGGCAGCTCGTCCAGGAAAAGTACGCCGCGGTGGGCCAAGGTCACTTCCCCCGGTCTGGGGATACTGCCACCGCCGATGAGCCCCGCCATGGATATCGTATGATGCGGACTTCTAAACGGGCGCTCCCGCATGATATCTTCCGCTTTATAGAGGCCAGCGACGCTGTAGATCTTCGTCACTTCGAGCGCTTCTTCCCGCGTCATCGGAGGAAGGATGGTCGTGATGCGGCGGGCCAGCATAGTTTTCCCGGAGCCCGGCGGCCCGGTCATCAGTACATTGTGCGCTCCGGCAGCTGCGATCTCCATCGCCTTCTTGGCGAGGATCTGCCCCTGCACCTCTGCATAGTCTACATCACTCATCACTTCGCGGCATGTCTCGTGGCGTTCTGCCGGTGCCATCTCCTGGCGGCCGCAGAGAAATTCCACCAGATCCCGGAATGTCTTCGGTCCATAGACCGTGATATTCTCACAGAGAAGTGCTTCACCGGTCACCTCTTCGGCCATGACAAATTTAGAGATCCCCGCTTCCCGTCCGGCAAGCACCATGGAGAGAATGCCGGGAACCGGGCGGATCTCTCCCTTGAGCGATAGCTCTCCGATGAACATGATCCCTTCGAGTGCTTCTTTGGCGACATCGCCGCTCGCAGCCAGAAGGCCGACAGCGATCGGAAGATCCAGTCCGGAGCCATCTTTTTTGAGGTCTGCCGGAGCCAGATTCACCGTCACTTTGTCGACAGGAAAGTGATAGCCGGAGTTCCGAATGGCAGAGTGTACACGCTCCTTCGACTCTTTGACCGCCGTTGTCGGAAGTCCCACGATGTCAAAGGAAGGAAAATTCTTATTGATGTCGACTTCGACGCCGATCACATGACCATTCAGACCGAACGTGGTCGAGCCCAATACTTGTGCATACATAGGATATCCTCCTTTGAGAAGGGAAATGATGTAGGGTTCAAGGTTCAAGGTTCAGGGTTCAGGGTTAGCCCCCGGCGTGGTGCCCTTTGATTACATTTGAAAGCCTCGCTTGCATGAGAAATTAGAAATGTGAAATGGTGGTGCAGCGCATTTCGTCATCCTGAGCGGAGAAAAACGTCGTATGTTAGCAAAATTTATATAAAACTATGCGGCGCTTCCTCATTTTATGCGCCGTACCTTCACTCCTCACTCCTAATTCCTCACTCCTCACTTGACTTAGAAGTTATGCCAGTTATTTAGGAAAAGCAATACGAGTCACTAGCTCCTGATCCCCAGCCACTCATCCCCGCTTTCAAAACGCATTCCTGATATGATGAAACTTCACAGTCCCATCCGCCATCTGCATGACTTCGACGACGTCGAAACGGATGCGCCGGCCTTCTATATGGCGGCTGCACGCGAAGGCTTTCGCTGTATAGCGGATATGCTGCTGCTTGAAGGGCGTCACCGCTTCCTTCGGTTCTCCATAGCGACGGTTTGTGCGGCTCTTGACCTCGATAAATACCAGCGTCTCTCCATCTTCCATGATGAGGTCGATCTCCCCATGGGTACGCTTGAAATTACGCGTAAGGAAATGGTAACCCTTCCCTTCCAGATATTTTTCTGCCGCTGTTTCTCCGTCGCGGCCAAAGTGGGTCGTCTGCATAGTATATCTCCTTGGCTATATGGCGCTTTCCGCCTGCCTAGTCTCGGTGAGCGAGACCATTCTTTATTCTATTCTCTATCCTCCCCGCCGTTTCGTCAATGAAAGAACGTCGGTATATGCAAACGGTATCAATAATGACTTTCTCATGAAAAAAAGTAATAGCAGAGACATGTTCTGCTATTACTTTCCTCATCCCAAAGAAACTGCTTCCGCCATCGCAAGAAGTCGTTTCCGATCCGTCTTCCCTGTAGATGTTTTCGGGATAGATGCCACGCGAAGGATACGGTGCGGGATCTCCCAAGCACGAAGCTTTCCCGCAAGAAGGCTCATAAGTCGAGCATCCGACGCAGGCACCTGACCGGACAGAAAGGCGATCAGGCGGTCATCTCCATTCGCCTGCTTCTCTCCGATGACCTCAGCCTCCTCTACGCCGGGCAGCATCAGAAGATGGGAGAGCACCTTTTGTCGGCTCACATGATTTCCCTTGATGTGATACTGATCCTCTCTGCGGCCGAGGAAGTAGAGCATCCCCTCTTCATCGACGCGGCCCATATCATGACAGGTAAGAGGTTTTTCTGCCCCTTCGACAGCAAACGGCGTATCGACGTAGATCTCTTCGTCCCTGATGATGATCGAGATCCCCGGAAACGGCCGCCCCACTGCACTCGGATGGGTCAGGATATCCTTCCCTTCGATATAGCTCACATAGCTTAGCTCGGACGCACCATAGTAAAGGATGGTACGGCTCCTCGGAAAATGCCGGGTAAGCGCATCCAGGATTCGCTTCGTCATGAGCTGCGAGCCTGTCAGAATATGCGTGACGGACGGGGCTTTCCCTCTGACGCGACAAAGGGCGGAGAGCTTCGAGGGGATCATATAGACATGCGTCGCCTGCGTCTCTCCGATGTCTTTCATCCATGTCTTTGGCTGTACAGCCTCCGTCCCCGCGATCGTCCCTCCTGCATAAAGGAAGGCCATCAGCATGTTCAGATTTCCTGTGAAAGCCATCGAACCGGACAGATAAAGCACCGCATGCCTATCGATGTGGAAAATATCGTTCTGCACAGGGAAAAAATCCCGCCAGCTCGCCTCTTTTCGGAAGAGTACCTTGGCAAGGCCACTCGTCCCCGAGGTCAGTACACCAAAGTCGGCGTCGGCCCCCGTCTCTTTGCCGGTCATCTGCCAGAGCTCTCCCGCCGGCTGCATCTCCAGCCCGTCAAAGCAGGTATCAGAAAGAAGGCCTCCGATCGGACGCTCCCTGAGAAGCGCGGCGATGTCCTCCTCCTTCAGGTATTCGTGAAGCAGCACCGGCACAGCCCCCGCCATCATCGCGCCAAGGAAATAGAGCACCTGCGAAGGAGGATCTCGGAAGCGCAGTCCCAGCACCTCTCCCTGCCATGGAGATAGAGACGCTGCGATCGCACAGACGCGCGAGTACGTCTCACTATATGACAGACCCTTTCCCCTCCATAAGAGAAAGATCTTCCGGGGGGACTTCTCAGCCCAGCGTTTTAAATCATCATATAAATGCATCGTCTTTTCTTCCTGTTCATGATATGAAATCTGATACATTGGAATTTCTGAAATTTGAAAGCAGGTATGAGGGATGCGTGGCTAGGGATTAGGGATTAGAAACAAGCGGTAATTGAAATAGCGCAATTGGTATACTGACCGTTCTGCAAGGAAGATCTCTCAGCTACGCTCGAGATAACGACGGCGCGAAGCGCTATCAAAATTCTGCGGCGCTTCTATATTTTTATGCGCCGCACCACCACTCCTAACTCCTAACTCCTAACTCCTAACTCCTAACTAGAGAGCGCGAGGCTTTCAAACGTAGTCAAGGGACGGCACGACCCCTGAAACCATTATGCGTCTCTTCCCATCTTATTTTCTATCAGTATCGCTTCGGCGACGCCACCCGCAGCCGGGATCGCGGCGACACCATAGCGCCCGTTTTTCTGCTTGAGGATCGCCATCAGATGGATCATGATCTCCGCCCCGGATGCCCCATAGGGATGTCCGTAAGCCAAAGCACCGCCGAAGCAGTTCAGCCGATCCTTCACGGACGGATGACGCCCCATGAAATCGGCACTGATGACCGCGAAGGCTTCATTGTACTCGAAAGCATCAATATCTTCATAGGAAAGCCCCTCTTGAGATAACAGTTGAGAGACCGCCTGATCTGCCATGAGAGGCGAGCAAGCTGCATCGCCGCCGGACGTGCGCACCGCCTTGATCTCCGCCATCGGATGCGCGCCGTGCGCCTTCACCCAGTCATCGGAAGCAAGTGCCACAAAAGCCGCACCATCATTCATCGTGCAGGCATTCGCCGCCGTGAGTATCCCATCCGGCACATTCGTCACATGCGGCGCTCTTGCCAGCAGTCGTTCGCTCATCCTTGGACGGATGGCCTCATCCCTTGTACTGCCAAAGAGAGGCACGATATACGGCGCGAGGCAGCCTTCCTTCTCTACGCGGCTCGCCCGCTTGTGGCTAAGAAGGGCTGCCTCGTCCGCTTCTTCTTTGGAAATCCCTGCTTTCTTCGCCGCGCGCTCCGCGCCCAGAAGCATCGCATCATCACTAAATTCCCCCGGCCGGAACTGCGCCGCCGTGAATTCAGGCTCTCTCTTTCGGCTTCGTTCATCCCATTCCTGATAGATGCGGCGCGGTGCGAGCGAAGCACTCTCGGTGCCGCCCGCAAGGATGAAGTCCGCCATCCCGGCGGCGATCTTTGCGGCAGAGAAGTCGATCGCTGCCAAAGCAGAAGCACACTGGAGATCCAGCGTCATAGCGGGGACCTCTTCCGGAAGACCCGCCTCGAGTACCGTGAGGCGGCCGATATTACCGCCAGGGCCCACCGCATTCCCGCAAAGCACCAGATCCGGAAGTGCTGACTTCCCGTACTTCGACCACACCCTGTGAAGAATTTCTCCGCCCAGCACCTCAGGCCGCACCGTCTTGAAGATGCCATATCGTATACCGATATGGCTGCGCAGCCCGCCCAGAAGATACACCCGATCTCTCATTCCCTGCCTCCTTTCCGCTGCCATTCTCCGGCAAAGCACAATGTATCCGTATACCCGAGAAGCTGATCCCCCTCTTTCTTCAAGTATACCATCTCCCCTGCCCTGACAGGATGATGGAAACGAAGCCGGATCGCTTCCCCGGGATACATGGCAGCGAGCGACACGAGCAGCTGAAAACCGCTCACGATCGGCTGCGATCCCTGATGGATCGCATTATGATCCCCCAAGGCATCGCTGAAGTGATGAACCTCCTTTGCGGTAAACAGCCGCCACGGCTCTCCCTCCCGTCCCTTCCGCGGACATTTCCCCGCATGGAAAGGAAGGAGCACCATAGAAAGCTCCCCGCCGTCCGTACATGCCGAAAGGCGGATGAGCCGTCCCTCCTTGACATGTACCCCGCAGGATGCCTTCGGCGTGCCTTCTTTCCAGAAGATCTCTGCCATCACCATCCCCTGCCATGCGTCTTTCCATACGCCGCAGAGCATTCTCATCTGTTCTTCCATACAGCCTCCGAAAAAAGCTGTGACAGCCTCGGCCATCACAGCTTTTACATCATACAAAACAACCGGAAAACGCTGATCCAGCTCCAGCCCGTATTCCTAATCTCTCTCGATCAGTGTCTTTCTATACTTTGCCACCAGGAAAGAAGCAAGGATGATCTTAGCCAGATCACCGGGCAGGAAGGGGAACATGCACATCACCATCGCTGACCACATGCCTGTACCGGTGAGGAACATGAACCAGCCGATCCCCATCACGTAGCAGACTGCCGTACCTGCCAATGTCGCAACGAGCATCGACTTGAAGGTATGTCCCAGCTTTTCAGATACCAGCCCCACCACGAAAGCCATCGGCGCAAAGCCTAAGATGAATCCGCCCGAAGGCCCTGCAAGGACAGAGATCCCTGCACGCATCATCGAAAAGACCGGCACACCGGCTGCCCCCAGAATGAGATAGATCAAAAGAGCGAGAAGGCCATAGCGCTTCCCGAGAAAACCACCGGCCATCAGGACGCCGAAAGTCCCGAGCGTGATCGGCACTGGCTGGATCGGAATGGTCAGCTGCGAGCACACCGCGCACACCGCAGCGAATAACGCACACAGGACCTGCATGCGGATCGAATGATTTGTATTCATGGATATGACCTCCTAGAAATTGGCCGAGACAAGAAACCGAAGGTATAAGGTGCAAGGTGCAAAGTTTTCCTACCAGTCACCAGCCACTAGTCACTCCCAATCCCTGCCAACTATATTTGATGTGCTTATTATAAAGTGCGAAAAACCGTTTGTCAACTCACTTTATTCATTAGTTGACAAACGGTTAACGATAGAAATGACGCATACGGATTTCCCTGCAACGCCTATCTTTTTAAGCATGTCCGTGCAGGATGAATCGCTTAGTGAAATAATTCCAGACCATCACGATCGCGGAAGCCACGACCTTTGAAAACATATACCATATCCCAAGAAGGTCGATGCAGCACCACATGACAAGCTGATTCAGCCCCAGCCCCATGAGAGACGTCACAATAAAGAGCACCATCTGTTTCGTACTCTGATTCTCTGCATGAAAGACCACATAGACGCAGAGAATGTAATTCACAAGGAGGGAAATCGTAAAAGCGATCGGCGCAGAGACCAGCGGCGGAAGACCGCCATACTCCGTCAATGTAAAAAGCAGGACATACTCTAAGAGGAAGCATCCGCCCCCGACCGCAAGGAAACGAAAAACTTCCCAGAAACGATCCATGGAAGGGAATATCTTCAAAATAAGCGACTCTAAAAATGTAGGCATAATATGTTCCTTTGGGAATAGCAGCCAGAGAAACACGGATTCAATCGCAGAATCAGCGTTTCCCTAGAACCCATCAACCTGACAACCATCCTATTTCTATTTCATTAACATCCGAATCATATTCATCTGGATCTCCAGATTCTTTCTGGCATTCTTGACCTCGGTATCCAGCACAAGACCGATGCCTGTGGAAATCACGGCGGCCACCATGAAGAAACCGGAGGTCACGAGCGTCGGCATCTTGGGGACAAGGCCCGTTGCGAGATACTCATGAAAAACAGGAAGAAAGAGCGAGAGAGAAATGAGTGTGAGGACGAGTGCCACCGCCAAGAAGAACCGCAATGGGCGATAATCTTTGTAGAGCATGAAAATCGTTTTCAGCACCCGCGCCCCATCTCGGAAGGTATGGAGCTTGCTGACACTTCCCGCCGGACGGTCGCGATAGGATACCGGCACCTGCATGAGAAGCAGATTCTTATCCAGTGCGTGGATCGTCATTTCCGTCTCGATCTCAAACCCTTCTGACAGGATCGGAAACGTTTTCACAAATAGGGGAGAAAAAGCCCGATAGCCCGTCATGACGTCTCGGATCTCCTCTCGTCCCCTGCCCCAGAAAAAATTGATGAACCGGCGGACGAGCACATTGCCGGAATTATGAAAAGGACGCTTATTCTCCTCAAAGTATGTCGAAGAGAGACGATCACCGATCACCATATCAGCACGGTGAGAAAGTACGAGCTCTGCCATCTCTCGCGCCATCTCGGCGGGATACGTATCATCGCCATCAGTCATCACATAGCAGTCTGCCTCGATGTCGCGAAACATGGAGCGGATCACATTTCCCTTCCCCTGACGGTATTCATGGACAACGATCGCCCCCGCGCGCTTCGCGATCTCCGCCGTGCCATCGGTGGAATTGTTGTCATAGACATAGATGTCCGCCTCCGGGAGTACCGCGCGGAAATCTGTCACCACCTTCTCAATGGTCAGGGCTTCATTCCAGCAGGGAATGAGAACAGCGATACGGGGCATGGGACATCTCCTTTTCATGAAATAAGTTTTCGGTCAAGGCTTTAGATTTAACCCAAAGAGCGTACCGCCCTTTGCTTGGATACAAAAGAAGTTCAACAGATTCTATAGGTGCAAACGGAGCGCCATGCTGCGCTTCGCAGGATCGTAAGATCCACACAGCAGATCTCCTGTGGACATAGCATCATCCGTCTGCCATTGGTTTCTCCATTGTACACCATGGAGACAGGCCGTGCCAGCCGATTCCCGAATTGTTTAAAATTTAGAAAAGCTAAGGCCAGCAGCTTCTTGCTCATTGCTTGTTGGTTAGAAATCCACGCCACGCATTCTAAGGCTTGGGGTGTAAGCATTACAATACGTGCCTGTCCCTCTGCTCAGGATCATGAGCCCTCCGTTCCACGGGCTGATCCTCCCCTGAGCTTACCCCGAAACCTATTTGATTTCCTTCCCCATTCCCTGTATGATAGGAGAAAAACGAAAGAGGGCTAGCTATGAGCGAAGACGTATCGGTATTACAGACGGCGGAAGAGATCCGCGCACACATTTTAGACATTTATTCTAAAAACCATTTCATGAGTGACTATTTCCATATACAGATCACGGACATCCATTGCGGCAGTGCGACCGTCAGCCTGAAGACGGATCCTTTGAAGCACAACAACCACAGAGGACGCCTGCATGGGGGCGTACTGGTAGCGCTCGCCGACTCGGTCACGGGCGTCACCTCGGCCACCGTCGGTGCCTCTGTCGTGACGGTCGCTATGACGATGAATTTCATCCGTACAGCCAAGCCGGGAGAGACGATCCGCGTCACAAGCCGCATCACGCACAATGGCCGCACCACGATCGTCATCGAGGCGGATATGTTCGATGAAGAGGACCACCTGATGGCCAATATCCTTGCGACAATGATGGTGGTGGATCATTTCCCGGAAATCCCGAGGGAATGGAAGGATAGTGACTGAACTTCAACGGGTTCTATAGAGGCAAAAGCTTCCGTGAAAGAGCTGCGGCGCACAAAACAATACAAGCGGCATGGAATGGATATCAAAATAAAAAGGCGGCGAAGCCGCCACCTCACCCCTGAACCTTGAACCAAATGAAAGCAAAGTAAAAAGGGGCTGTGAAGAAATGAGGATTCATTTCTTCACAGCCCCTTTAGTTATTATGGACTTCAGTGTAAGCGTTTTTACAGGAGATGGGATCCCCCCTCATCTCGCATAGGTCTTCACTTCTGCTTTAGAATCGATCGGATCCTGTATTCGCTTTTAGATCTTCGAGAGTGCCTGTTCGAGATCTGCGAGAAGGTCATCGATGTTTTCGATACCTACGGAGATGCGGACGGTGCCCGGTGTGATGCCGGCTGCCTGCTGGGCTTCCGGGGAAAGCTGCTGGTGGGTCGTGGAAGCCGGGTGAACGACAAGAGACTTGGAGTCACCGACATTAGCCAGGTTAGAGAAGATCTCAAGATTGTCGATAAATTTTCTCGCTGCATCAAAGCCATCCTTGAGTTCGATGGAGAAGATGGAGCCTGCGCCCTTTGGCAGGTATTTCAGCTGCAGCTTGTGGTACGGGGAAGATTCGAGGCCCGGATAGTTGACTTTAGCGACCTTCGGGTGCTTTTCGAGGAATTCTGCGACTCTGGTGGCATTGTAGACATGGCGTTCTACGCGGAGAGACAGGGTTTCGAGGCCCTGAATGAAGAACCAGGAGGAGATCGGGGAAATGCAAGCACCGGTATCACGGAGAACCTTCGCACGGATACGGGTCACGAAGCCTGCGCCCGGTACGTCAGTTGCAAAGTTGATGCCGTGATAGGAAGCATCCGGAGAAGCGAAGTGCGGGTATCTTTCCGGCTGGTTCCAGTTGAACTTGCCATTTTCTACGATCGCGCCGCCCAAGGTCGTACCGTGGCCGCCGATGAATTTCGTGGTGGAATGAACCACGATATCCAGACCATGTTCCAATGGACGGAAGAGATAAGGCGTCGCGAAGGTATTATCAATGATGACCGGCAGGCCGTGGGCGTGAGCAATGTCGCGGATGGCATCGAAGTCCGGTATATTGATGGCCGGATTCCCCAGTGTTTCGATATAGACTGCCTTTGTCTTTGGTGTGATCGCTGCTTCGATCTCTTCCGGATGATCCGGATTTACGAAATGGGTGGTGATGCCGAGCTGCGGCAAGGTGTCGGTGAAGAGCTCATAGGTCCCGCCGTACAGTGTAGAGGCAGAAACGATCTCATCCCCGGCACCGGCAATGTTCAGGATCGCATAGGTGACAGCAGCTGCCCCGGAAGCAACGGCGAGAGCCGCCGTGCCGCCTTCCAAAGCGGCCAGTCTCTTTTCGAGTACATCCTGGGTCGGATTCGTCAGGCGACTATAGATATAACCGGCATCCTTCAGGGCGAAGCGGTCTTCTGCCTGCTGCGCGTCCTTGAATACATAGGAAGTGGTCTGGTAAATCGGAACCGCTCTGGCGCCGGTCACCGGATCCGGTACCTGGCCTGCATGCTGCTGAAGAGTTTCGAAATGATAATGTTTTACGTCTGCCATGATGAATTCCTCCTGTAAAAAAAGGCTGTTGATAGCTCGCCGGAAAGCGTCTCTCTGAACTATCAATCACTATTTCTTCCTTCATAGTAAATGTGGCAATGCTTGGGCAATAAAAAAATCTCGTCCCTATCAAAGGGACGAGATCGTCATTCGTGTTACCACCCAATTTTATGTCCGGATCGCTCCAGAACACCTTATCAGGTACGCCGGCTGTTGCCTTGATACCCTATCTCTATAACGGGAGCTCCCGGGCTGCTTCATCATTCAGCATGCCAGGCTCAGAGGCCATCTTCCATGGATTCGTCTGTACTCGTTTTCACCTGCCCGAGCTCTCTTTGCCAGCGTCCTTCATGTACTCTTCTCTTCACTGCCTTTATGAAGTTGAAGCTAATATACACCCTAAGCGAATTTGTGTCAAGAGTTTTTTATTCAAAATGGGAGAAAGGTATGAGACTGGGATCGGGATCTAAGGATCCAATAGATCCTGCAGGAGGCAAAGGGAGGATATGTCTCCTATGGCAGCAGAAGGATGCCTCCTAAGCTCTGCATCCAGCATCAGCTTTCTTTGACAGCCTGAATAAACGCCGCTATCTTCTCCGGATCCTTTCCCTTCCTGTCTGTATACTCCACACCCGACGATACGTCGACGACGTCGGGATGGATGAGGGAAATCGCCCTTCCAACATTCTCTGCCGTAAGGCCGCCCGCAAGAAACCATGGTTTTTTCCGTTTCTTTTCCGCGAGCCTCTTCCAGTCGAAAGCCTTCCCGCTACCAGGCTCTGCCGCGTCGAAAAGATGAGCGCAGATGCGGGGATCCTCTTCTTCCTCCGCTTTGCCATTATACGCACGGATGATGGGGAGCCTGGTCATGGAAAGTACCTCTGCTCCAAGCACGCCGTGCACCTGCATATAGTCGAAGCCTGCCTTCTCGATTTCCTCAGCCTGTGCCGGCGAGGGAGACACCACGACCGCCACCTTTTTAATGCGCGGATCTGCCGCACGCATGATGGCCTTTGCCGTCTCAAGAGAAATGTTCCGTTTGCTCTTCTCGAAGAAAAGCACCATCCCCATATATGAGACATCAGGATAGGAAACAAATGCGGCCTCCTTCGGATCTGTGAAGCCACAGATTTTGATCTGAGTCATAGAACCCCTCCCTTGGTATCATCAGCCTTCCCCTCGGTTTGCAGACGATGATCGTTCCTGATCCACGGCCGCCAGTTACTTACCTCGCCACGTCTGTTGTCACATTCACACGGATCGTCTCGAGCGACATGCCTGTCGTATGCTCGATCTCCCGCTGGATCCTGTCACGCATGGTATGGATCACCGATTTGATCTCCTGCGGCGTCCCCGGGCGGACGGAGACGTCAAGTGCCAGGATGAGGCCATTCAGCTGACTCTCACTCTTCTCACTGCTGACGCCTGTGATCCTGACTTTCTTCATCCCCTTCACCGCATAACGGACAAGCGAAGCGATGACGCGGTCAGAGAAGGAGAGCTTGCCATAGTAACTGAAGACCGGACGCACGACAGAGCGTTCATTCTGCTCGCTGAAACGCTTTGGCACTTCCTTTTTCCGGTTTCTGAAAAATTTCAGCGGATCGACAAGGTACCCCTTGAAATACGGCTTCAGCTCCATCGTCGGAACGGGGATGACATGCTTCCCTTCCTTATGACGTGCTTCGCTCGCCTTCATCATTTCCTCAGGACGCGCCACATCCTCGATGCGGATATACTTGCAGGGCTCCGGCAGATCCAGTGCCTTCGTGATCGTCACGACCATACGATCTGACGTTCCCAAGATCAGAATGCGGTCCGGATGGATCTTCTGGAGCGTCTTCTTCACATCTTCTCTCTGCTCTTCATCCCAGAAAATTGCGCGGCGCACCGCCTTCAAGCGGCTCTCTTCTCTCTTGGCGGACTTCCCTGCGACAATGCGGTTGTGATAGATCAGGATCCCGTCATCAATGATGCAGGAGCATTGATTCTCATAGGCGATCACCAGCGCACGGTCACTCTTACCTGTGCCTGGCGGTCCATAAAAAGCTACAACTTCCATAGTGCTCTCCTTTTCGTTTTTCTTTAGTATAAATGCTCAGGGGAAATTTGTCATGAGAAAAATGGGGAAAGGGTTAGAGGTTCAGGGTTCGGGGTTAGCCCACGGGACGGGATGCCTCTTGATTGCGTACGAAAACTCTGTTCGAATGAGAAATTAGAAATGGTGATGCGGCGCATAAAAATCAGAAGCGCCGCGGAGTTTCGATAGCGCTTCGTGCGCAACGTCATTTCGACCGTAGCCGAGGGTCTTTATTGCAAAACGCTCATCGCCTGATGTGAGGCAGCACCAGGACATCGTTTTCCCTCGGTGCATACACGATGATTCTCGCAGTGCAGTAAAGATCCCTCGGCTGCGCTCGGGATGACGATGCCAGAGAATCCCAGTCATCAGCCACCAGTCACTCCTAATCCCCAATCCTTAGGGAAACGCTGATTAAATCGCAGAATCAGATTTCATATGGATTTTTATACATAGCTTCGTCATCATCTTCCTTAAATAGCTCGCTATTCGCGTCAGATGATTCCTCGCTCTGTATAAAAATCCAAGAATGAAATTTGACAACGATTGAATCAGTGTTTCCCTAGCTACTCATCCCTAGTTCCCAGTCACCAACAAACAAAAAAGAAGCCTTTCGGCTTCTTTCACTCTTCCCCTACGATCTGAACCTCGGTATGCAGGTCCACGCCATAGGCCTCTTTGACCTTCTGCTGTACCTGATGGATGAGAGAGAGCATGTCTTCGCAGGAGGCCCGGCCATTATTGATGAGGAAACCGGCGTGTTTCTCGCTGACCTGTGCATCGCCCACCGAAAACCCTTTGAGCCCCAGTTCTTCGAGCATCTGTCCGACAAAATGACCATCGGGACGCTTGAAGGTGGATCCGGCGCTTCGTTTTTCAAGAGGCTGCTTCGTGGCTCTTCTCTGATTGAGATCCTTCATCAGCGCTTCGATGTCCTTTTGATTGCCCGGCTTTAACGAAAGCGTGATATCAAGGATGACTTCCCTGTTCTGCATGAAGGGGCTGTGGCGATAACCATAGCCCATATCCTTGATGGAGTGAACAATGATATCCCCCTTTGCATCACAGGTAGTAGCAGAAACGATGATCTTCGCCATTTCTCCGCCATAGGCCCCCGCATTCATATAAGCAGCTCCGCCAATACTGCCGGGAATGCCGCTTGCAAATTCCATGCCGGAGAGTCCATACTCCAATGCTTTCCTTGCAGCAGCTGCCGTAGGCACTCCGCTCGCGACCGTCAGGAGATTCTCCTTCCTTTCCATGCGGTGCAGACGACCGGTGAATACCACCGCCCCTCGGATGCCTTTGTCCCGGACGAGCAGGTTCGCCCCGCCGCCCAGTACGAAAAGCGGCACCGCATGCTTGTGTGCGAGCTTTGTGATGAGGCACACTTCTTCTGTCGTTTCCGGCATCAGAAAACAATCTGCCGGCCCACCAATGCCAAAGGTGGTATGACGCTTCATGGGTTCATTTGTCTTTATCTGATTCTCTCTTAAAATGCCGGAGAAAATGCTTGCATAGTCGTTATTCATATCCGATTCCTTACCCTTATAAAATCATATCTTATTTATTATAAGGATGCACATGGAGCGCGTCAATGGGAAAATAGGAACCTTGAGTGACTGGAGACGGGTGACTGGTGACTGGTGACTAGTGTCTAGTGGCTAGGGATTAGGGATTAGACTAAAAGACCCAGAGACTGGGAGATATCAGACTCCCGTATCGTCATCCCGAGCGCAGCCGAGGGATCTTTCTTGGGAAACACTGATTAAATCGTTATCGGATTTCATTCTTGGATTTTTATACAGAGCGAGGAGACAGAGGGCGCGAATAGCGAACTATTCAAGGAGGATGTCGACGACGCTATATATAAAAATCCATATGAAATCTGATTCTGTGATTTAATCAGCGTTTCCCTTGCACTGCGGTCAGTATCACATAGGCATTGGCAGGGAAACGACGCCTTGGTACTACGCATTTCTGCTTTCACACATGCATCGTTTATCGGTCTGCAAGAAAGATTTCTCGCTTTCGCTCGAAATGACGATACGAGAAAAGGGTATCCCCAAAAGTTTGAAAGCAGGGATTAGGGATTAGTGGCTAGGGATTAGGAGTCTCAAGTGACTAGTGGCTGGAATGCCAGCTCATGGCATCGCCATTATTTATACTCCGCGGCGCTTCTATATTTTTATGCGCCGCACCACCATTTCTCATTTCTCATTTCTCATTCAATCGAGGCTTTCAACCGCAATCAAGGGGCAGCACGCCCTCTGGGCCTCCCCCCTCCCCCATCAAAAGGCGATGTGAAATAACGATCATCTCATTTTCGCATTCCATCTGCCGCGGGGGACTTGCAGCTCTCATAGGAGTGACCGGGAAACCTTATCCCAGCTGTCTTTCATGCCATAGTCACCCTATCCGCCCCTTTCGGGCACCTTCCCCTAGAGGGGAAGGCTGCGATACGAGAATACCATCTTCTAAAAAAAAGGCGGCGAAGCCGCCACCTGAACCTTGAACCCTGAACCAAATGAAAGC
>ERZ1034973.55-NODE-55-length-68407-cov-108.264177_pt1 | contig 68407 bp, 56 predicted proteins | sample MGYA00520686_ERZ1034973 | MGnify/ENA primary metagenome ERZ1034973 (study PRJEB33766, sample SAMN09781775) | gut metagenome | biome: gut microbiome | host: Homo sapiens | place: Madagascar | study: EMG produced TPA metagenomics assembly of the PRJNA485056 data set...
TTTAAAGGTAAGTATGGGGCCTTGCCTTATATTGATGTTTTTCTGTTTGAACAAATTTTGAATGAGTATTTCAAGAAAGATTAGAAGTTAAATATTTTAAAGGTAAGTATGGGGCCTTGCCTTATATTGATGTTTTTCTGTTTGAACAAAATTTGAATGAGTATTTCAGTGTAAAATAGTCAAAAACACGCAACTTTATCTGTTTAAAAGGCCAAATGATGAGTAACAGTAATAAATTTAACTCTTTTCGTAGAACACGTGTTAGTTCTGAAACTAGAAAATCATCAGTAAAAAATGAGTTAAAAAATGTTTTAATTGTCTGTGAAGGAAAAGTTACTGAACCTGCTTATTTAAATGAAATTTTGAAACACTATAGGCTTATCAATAATGTAAAAGTTGTATCATCTAATAAGGGATCGTCGCCAGAAAATGTTCTAGAGTGTGCTAAGTCGTTTATCAAAAAAGATGGTTATGACCAAGCATTTTGTGTATTTGATAAAGATAAACACTCAACATATAGCAGTGTTGTCAATAAAATTAAGAATATAAGAAACATCTCTTCCATTAATTCTGTGCCCTGTTTTGAGTACTGGTTATTACTTCACTTCGAATATACAACTTCTGCCTGTTATACAAATAGTGATCCTGTTAAATACGTGATTGGTTGTTTAAAAAGATTTGACCCATCATATTGTAAAAGTAGTAAACAGGATTTTTCTAAATATATAAAAATGGTTTCTATTGCTGTAGAACATGCTATACAGTCATTAATAGATGCAAGCAGCAACGGAACAGATGATCCATCGACTCATATGCATGAATTAATCTTGTTTCTGCAAAAACTATCAAAAGAAGTTAATGATTGAATAGATTGAAGTTCGTTGAAATCTTGAATCTTTGTCAAAACTAACTATTTCATATTCTGTATAATTTCCATAAAGCCTTTTCAATAAATTAGAGCTAATCATTTAAGCATACATAAGTAAGGATAATTTTATGGAAAACTTTCAATACTGTTTACCTACAAGATACATCTTCGGTCAAGGAGTTAGTTCTAAAGTAGGACAGACTATCTCAGATCTTGGATATAAAAAAGTTCTAATTGTTTATGGAGGAGGATCGGCTGTTCGCTCAGGTCTTATTTCATCTATAAAGGAGCAATTAGCATCTTTTTCCATTGGTTACACTTTATTAGGTGGAGTAATACCAAACCCAAGAGCAGATTTAGTTTATGAAGGTATTGAAATAGCAAGAAAAGAAAAAGTAGATTTCATTTTACCTGTAGGTGGTGGTTCTGTAATTGATACAGCTAAAGCAATTTCATTAGGAGCTGCTGACAGTGAACAGGGGGATTTCTTTGATTTTTATCTTAAAAAGAGAAAGCCTGTAACGTCATTAAAAGTAGGAGCTGTGCTTACTATTCCTGCAGCAGGTTCTGAAAGTTCTACTTCATCTGTGATTCAAAAGACCATCGGTGGCCATATCATAAAATGCGGTTGTTCTAGCGAATTGAACCGACCATCATTTGCCATATTAGATCCTGAACTTACATATACAGTAAGCAAATACCAGACTGCTTGTGGTATCACCGATATGATGGCTCATATCATGGAAAGATACTTTACTAATTCAGAGTGTGTTGATGTAACTGATAATATCTGTGAAGGTTTATTACGAGCAATTATAAAGAATGCTCAGACAGTAATGGAAAATCCTCGCAATTACAACGCAAGAGCAAATATTATGTGGGCAGGCTCATTAGCTCATAACAATATCTGTGGTGTTGATAGAGAACAGGATTGGTCCTCACACCATCTTGAGCATCAGTTATCAGCTTTATATGATGTAGCACACGGAGCTGGACTTGCTGTAATGTTTCCTGCCTGGATGGACTATGTCTTCAAACATGATGTTATGAGATTTGCTCAATTTGCTTCAAATGTCTTTAATGTAACTTTTGACTTTGATGATCCTTCAGTTACAGCAAGAGCTGGTATTAAGGCTTTAAGACGTTTCTTTAAATCAATTGGAATGCCTTTGTCATTTAAAGATATCGGTGCAAAGAGCGAGGATATTCCTCAGTTATTAAGCATGCTTGGTGTGGATGAGCAAAATAAGAGTGAAGGCAAGTTTGTGGTTTTATATAAGAGTGATTGTGAAAAGATCTACACAATTGCAGCAAACTACAGAGAATAGTAGGAATTTTGGCTCTTTTGGTGCACTGCGCCTTTATTAGTGCTGATTTTAGCTAATAGCGTATCGTGATAATTTACATCAATAAGAGCCAACATCCATATAACAGAAAAGCTAAGACCTAAATAAATGCTAGGAAAATAAAATGTTACAAAGACAGAGATATCTTGAGTTACTCTCAAGAGAGTATGACAACCGTTATGCAGTTTATACCAAGCTGATAAACCTCAATGCTGTTTTATCTATGCCAAAAGGCACAGAGCATTTTATTTCCGATATTCATGGCGAGTATGAAGCTTTTAAGCATATCTTAAATAACGCTTCAGGCGTTATCAAAGAAAAGGTAAGATTAGTCTTTACTGATTACACTAAAAAGCAAATAGATGAGCTATGCACTCTCATTTACTATCCAAATGAATGTCTTTTAAACAAAGAAAAAGACGGTAGCACTGATTTAAACTCTTTTTATACCAAGACCATACTAGATTTAATTGCACTATCAAATTACCTCTCCTCAAAATACTCACGTTCTAAGGTAAGAAAAGCAATTGATGGTGACTTCTCATACATCATCGATGAGTTAATGCATGCTAAATCAGATGATCAAAACTCAAGAATGGCTTACCACCGTTCTATTTTAGAGGCGATTATCAAAACTGGCTCTGCTAAATATTTCATTTTAGAACTGTGTAAACTTATCAAAAGATTAGCTGTCGACAGACTGCATGTCTTAGGCGATATCTTTGACAGAGGTCCTCACCCAGATAAGTGCATGGATCTTTTAATGAAATATCATGATCTTGATCTGCAATGGGGTAATCATGATGTACTCTGGATTGGTGCCTGTTGTGGTTCTGCTTTGTGTGCTGTGAATGTACTTTGTAACAACATCCGCTATAAGAACTTTAAAATGCTTGAGAATGGCTATGGTATTTCTTTAAGAAAACTTGCCATGTTTGCAAATTCTACTTATAAAAATGAAAAGGACTTTCCTGCAGACCATAAAGCCGTAGCTGTTTTGGCTGTAAAACTCATCGGTCAGTTAGTAAAAAGACATCCTGAGTATGAATTAGATGACAGATTAGTGTTAGATGGTCTTGAGCTTAAAAATGGTTCGGTTACTTTAACTGACGGTAAGACTTATAAGTTAAAGACAACCGATCTGCCAACTGTAGATAAAGCTCATCCTTATGTATTAACTAAAGCTGAACAGGAAGTTGTAGATGATTTGGTAGCGTCATTTACAGGTTCAGTAAGACTTAATAACCATGTAAAGTTTCTGTATTCAAAAGGTACCATGTATCAGTGCTTTAATGGCAATTTGCTCTACCATGGATGTATCCCATTAGATGAGGATGGCTCCTTTAAAAAGATTAAATGTGACGGTAATGAACTGTCAGGTCGTGATTACCTTGATTTTTGCCAAAAGAAAATTCGCGAAGCTTATACCTTTCGAGATCAAGAGCATTTAGATTTCTTGTGGTACATGTGGACAGGTCCATTATCACCACTTTCAGGTCGTAGAATGAAACTATTTGAAAGGCTGTTTGTACAAGATGAGTCAACTTGGCATGAGCCTAGAAATCCGTACTACACCTATTATTACGAAGAGAAAACCTGTAATCAAATCTTAAGAGAGTTTTCTTTAGATCCGAATAATGGCAATATCATCAATGGCCACACTCCTATCATGGTAAAGGACGGAGAAACTCCTGTAAGAGCAGGAGGAAAACTTTTAGTTATAGATGGAGGCTTTTGCAAAGCTTATCAGGCTAAAACAGGTATTGCAGGCTATACCTTAATCTATAGCTCACACTATTTGCATTTAAAGGCTCATACTCCTTTTACTACCATCAAAGATGCTATTGCTAATAACAGTGATATTGCGGACTTGCAGGTAATTTCTGTTGAAGATTTTAAACAAAGAAAGATGGTTATAGATACTGATCTAGGACAGAGGATAAAAGAGCTTATCTCAGATCTTGAAGATCTTTTAGAGATGTATAAGCAAGGTCTATTAAGAGAAAGATTGACCGATGAAAAGGGTAATCCTTTTATCTAGATTTTATCTGTGAACCCCATAGAGTCTATTTAAGAAATAATATAGTTCATTTAAAAACGTTAGGTACTCAATTTAAATAACGTTACGATAGTTTATAAAGATCACAAAAATAGCCACGTGAATTTTGAATTTAGGTTTAAACATGAATTTTTTAATTTAAAATTTTCAAAAATTTGAGGTTAATTAACCTTTATAAAAAAATCTTTACAATTAGGATTGCTTCAAGAGTTTACTAGGTTAATTAACTGAGTTTAATAATCGCAATTATTTAAAATCTTTCTAACTCCTTGTAATAAAGCCATTTCTGAATTAAATCGGTATTTTTTTGCAAAAACATTACATCCGTTCACTAGGAAAAAAAGGATCTTATCTATATAATCATCATGCTTGAAAAAGCGATTATGTTTCAGTTAAAAAAGAACAGAAACGTTTACGACAGATAAAAAAATCTGTTTGAACTTAATTAGGAGTAATCATGAAAGAACAGTGGCGCGGTTTTACCGGCTCTCATTGGGTCGATGATGTTAACGTTAGAGACTTCATTCAGCACAATTACACACCTTATGATGGCGATGAGTCATTCTTAGCAGGTCCTACAAAAGCTACCGATAAGCTATGGGGCGAGTTACAGCAGTTACAGCATGAAGAACGCGCAAAGGGCGGTGTTCTTGATATGGAAACTGAAGTAGTTTCAGGCATTACTGCTTATGGTCCAGGTTACATCAGTGCTGATAGCAAGGATCTTGAGAAGGTTGTAGGTTTACAGACTGATAAGCCTTTAAAGCGTGCTTTCATGCCATACGGCGGTATCAAGATGGCAGAAGAAGCTTGCACCACCTATGGTTATACCCCTAACCCTAAATTCCACAAGATTTTCAATGAGTATCACAAGACTCATAATCAGGCAGTATATGATGCATATACTCCTGAAATGAGACTTGCTCGTAAGAACAAGATCATCACTGGTCTTCCAGATACCTATGGTCGTGGCCGTATCGTTGGTGACTACCGTCGTGTAGCTCTATACGGTATTGATTTCTTAGTAGCACAGAAGAAAGCTGACTTAGCAAACTGCGGTTGCGGTACCATGACTGATGACATCATTCGTCAGCGTGAAGAGTTAGCAGATCAGATCAAAGCTTTAAATGCTATGAAGGTTATGGCTGAGAGCTATGGTTTTGATATTTCACAGCCAGCTAACAACGCTCGCGAAGCAGTTCAGTGGTTATACTTCGGTTACCTAGCTGCTATCAAGACTCAGAACGGCGCTGCTATGTCAGTAGGTCGTGTATCAACATTCCTTGATATTTATATTGAGCGTGACTTAAAAGAAGGTACCTTAACTGAGGAAGAGGCACAGGAGTTAATCGACCATTTAGTTATGAAGTTACGTATGGTTAAGTTCGCACGTATTCCTTCATACAACCAGTTATTCTCAGGCGACCCAGTTTGGGCAACTCTAGAAGTTGCAGGTTTCGGCATGGACGGCCGTCACATGGTAACTAAGAACGATTACCGTTTCTTACATACCTTAGAGAACATGGGACCATCACCAGAACCTAACTTAACAGTTCTATACACTGAGAAGTTACCATTAAACTTCAGAAAGTATGCTGCTAAGATTTCTGTTGATACCTCATCAATCCAGTATGAGAACGATGATGTAATGCGTCCAGTATGGGGTGATGATTACTCAATCTGCTGTTGCGTATCTGCAACACAGACTGGTAAGGAAATGCAGTTCTTCGGTGCTCGTGCAAACTTAGCTAAGGCTCTTCTATACGCAATGAACGGCGGTATTGATTGCAAGACCGGTATGCAGGTTGGCCCAAGATTACCTAAGATCACCTCAGAGTACTTAAACTACGATGAGTTAATGGCAAACTACGACATCGTTCTAGAGTGGTTAGCAGATCTGTACGTTAATGTATTGAACTTAATTCAGTACATGCACGACAGATACTACTACGAAGCAGCAGAAATGGCTTTAATCGATACTGATGTACGTCGTACCTTCGCAACTGGTATTGCAGGCTTCTCACACGTAGTTGACTCATTATCAGCAGTTAAGTACGCAAAGGTTAAGCCAATCCGCAACGAGAACGGCATTGCTGTTGACTTCGAGGTTGAAGGTGACTTCCCTCGTTACGGTAATGATGATGATCGTGCTGATAAGATTGCAGTATGGTTATTAAGAACCTTCTTAACTAAGTTAAAGAAGCGTCATACCTACCGTAACTCTGAGGCTACAACCTCAATTCTTACCATTACTTCTAACGTTGTATACGGTAAGGCTACAGGTTCATTACCTGATGGCAGAAAGGCAGGCGAGCCATTATCACCAGGTGCAAACCCATCATACGGTGCTGAGAAGTCAGGCTTATTAGCATCTCTAAACTCAGTTGCAAAACTACCTTATGAGTATGCTTTAGACGGTATTTCAAACACCCAGACCATCAGCCCAGATGCATTAGGTCACTCAGAGGAAGAGCGTGTTAAGAACTTAGTTCAGGTAATGGACGGTTACTTTAACCAGGGCGCACACCACTTGAACGTTAATGTATTCGGTACCGAGAAGTTAATCGATGCTATGGAGCACCCAGAGAAGCCTGAGTACGCAAACTTCACAATCCGTGTATCAGGTTACGCTGTTAAGTTCATCGATTTAACTCGTGAGCAGCAGTTAGATGTAATTTCAAGAACTTGTCATAAGGCAATGTAATTTAGAAAAATTACACTATAATCTGTATAAAGAGGGCGCCTTTTGGCGCCCTTTGTCTGAATAAGATAGAATTACTTATAACGATTCAGAGCATCAAGTATCTATCAGAAACTAGAATTTATAGGACACATGTAATGACTCAAGGTTATATCCACTCTTTTGAAACTTTCGGATCTGTAGACGGACCTGGTGTTCGTTTCGTGGTCTTTATGCAAGGTTGCCCAATGCGTTGCCTTTATTGTCATAATCCAGATACTTGGAAAATGAAATCAGGGGAGACTTACGATGTTGATACTGTAGTCAATAAGGCCATGCGTTATAAAAACTACTGGGGCAAAGATGGCGGCGTTACAGTAAGCGGTGGCGAAGCATTAGTTCAAATTGAATTTGTAACTGAATTATTTAAAAAGTTCAAGGAACTTGGTGTAAACACCTGTCTTGATACTTCAGCAGGTCCTTATAGAGATACTGATGAGTATAAGCAAAAGTTCGATGAGCTTATGAAATACACAGATCTTGTGTTATTAGACATTAAACACTCTGACAGTGCCGAGCACAAAAAGCTAACAGGTATTGGTAATGAGAATATTCTAGCCTGCGCTCATCATTTAGATGAACTGCATATTCCTGTATGGATAAGACATGTTTTGGTTCCAGGTATTACCGATAACAATGAGCAGTTGCAGAACGTAAGAAAGATCATTGACTCATTATCAAATGTCAAAAAAGTAGAGGTGCTTCCTTATCACTCTTTAGGTGTACATAAATATGAGTCTTTAGGTATTGATTACAAACTCAAAGATACTCCAATGCCTGATAAAGCATCTGTAGAAATTGCTTGTAAGATCTTAGGTGCACATCAAGACTAAGCTAAACTGAATAGTTGCACACAGAGATCCCTTATTTTGTAATGTTTGCATCAACATAGCTTATACAGATGCAAACATTGCTTCATGCAAATCTAACTTATTTACTCATCTTCTTTAAGAATAGATGCTTTTGCTTTCTATTTGAAAAGATTCTTTTACTTCAGCTTTTTTACGCTAACAGCGAAGTTCTTTCCTGCAAAGGCAATTACGTAAGCATAGATACTTTGAATCATTCTGTTTCCCATAAAAGGTTCAGCGTAATTCTTCCCTTCAATTTGAGACAGTGCTGTTTCACTTAAGGTTGCTATATCCGAACCTGTAGGCTCTACTTTAATCTCTATGATTACAGCTTTGGTATTGCGCTCTGCTTTAAAGGTAATATCAGGATAACCGTTGCCTGATTCATAGTTAGAATTGTAATCAGTGATGAGATTTTCACAACAGGTAAAAATTCCATTTAAAAAGCCATGATAGTAGTTCTATAAAGGAGCTTTGGTTGCTGTATCTCGTATTGAGACATATTTTTGTAGCATGTCAAAGAAGATGTCATAAGTTTCTTTTTGATTGCCACAAGACAAAGCATCAATAAGCTTATTATGCAGGTTATGCTTTATAAATTCAGAGCCAAATTTTGACTGAAAGAGCTTGATAAGATAGTCACGTATCTCAAGATTAGGAAGTTTTGCACAAATATTATTGTATCTTATACTGCTATCATCTAAGGCGTCAGTTGCATTCCAATCTACTGTTAAATATCCTTTGTGTAGTAACAGAGACCAAAAGTCGTCAAAGCTATTCTCTGATAAAATGTCATAGTTCATGGAATCGTTTAATTGAAAGGTAGCAGACTTACCATTAATTAAGATCTGAATGATATTTGTTGCATAACTAGACAAATTATCTAGTTTTTCTTTTAACTCTTTATCTTTATTAGAAACAAGATCACACCAGTAGGTATCTGTTTTAATTTCTGAAGCTATGCCTTTTCGCTTTTGTTCAAAATTGTTTTTTACAAAGTTAACAACATCTACAGGATTAAAGATTTCTTTGTCGTAGAATTTGTAACCACCGTAGTACTCTTTTACTATTGGAAAACAATATTCAAGATCATAGTCTTTTAAGAACTTTAAGGTCTCATCTTCAGTAAAACCAAACATGCCAGTGTACTTTATTTTATTAAAGATTAAAAAGTATTTTATATATATTTATTAAATGCTATATTTATTTTTTTGATATGAACAACTACCTATTTACTTGCTAAATAGGTAGTTGTTAAAAGTTAAGTGCTAGGGCACAGTAGCATTAAAACAGTTCTGCTTTTTACTTTAATCTTTTCACCTGCGTGATACCTGGTACTCATATAGAATGGAGTTACGTCTTTACCAGGTCCTAGAGATGTATTGATGAACTGGTACCAGCTCTTATCAAGGTGACCTGGAACGCATGGTATTTCGATAGTCAAATCTTCCCAAAAGGCATTAACAAAGATGTAGGCATACATCTCTTGTTTACTGTAGTAGTATAAAAAGCCAATTGAGTGAGACATATCAGACCAATCGGGCTGGAATGGTTTTATACCATGCCACTGGATCTTGGCATTAGTGAGCAATTTGTCTAATTTATGGTGAGGTGTATCATTTACATGCTTAATTTTACCGATTCTGGAAAGACCAATTAGTGTCTTGGTAAAATCAAACATCTCACGCTGTTGCTCATTAAGATCCCAGTTTAAATAGCTAAGCTTATTGTCCTGGCAATAGGCATTGTTATTACCATTTTGAGAGCGCAGTACTTCATCTCCCATACAGATCATTGGAGTACCCAGTGAGAGCATGGTAATTGCCATGAAGTTTTTCACCTGACGAAGTCTTAATTCATTTAAATGAACATCATCGGTAGGGCCCTCAAAGCCGTAGTTTGCTGAATAGTTGTTATCATTACCATCACGGTTATGTTCACCATTAGCAAGATTATGCTTGTGTGAATAGCAAACCAAATCGTACAAGGTAAAGCCATCATGACAGGTGATAAAGTTAACAGACTTTTGAGCATCAACCATATGCTCGTTGTAAATATCAGGAGAACCTAAAAGTCTTAAAACAAACTTTTTGACCATACCAGGATCTGCTCTCATGAAGCTTCTGACATCATCTCTGAACTGTCCGTTCCACTCTCTCCATTTAGAGCCTGAAATAGCACCTAACTGATACAGACCGCCTGCATCCCATGGCTCTGCAATTAACTTGGCCTCAGCAAGTCGTCTGTTTGCATCAATAGACAACAAGGTAGTGTTGTCGTTCATTGGGGCGCCAAATTTGTCACGGGTTAGAATAGAAGCTAAATCAAATCTAAATCCGTCAACATGCATCTTCTCATGCCAGAAGACAAGTGAGTCAATAATCAGGTTTCTTACAACAGGCTGGTTAGCATTTAAAGAGTTGCCACATCCAGAGTAGTTCTGATAATAGCCATCTTTAATGATGTAGTAGCCATCCTTATCAAAACCTTTAAAACAGTAACTAGGACCGTTCTCATCACCTTCAGAGGTGTGGTTGTAAACCACATCTAGGATAACCTCGATGCCGTTTCTGTGAAGGGCTTTGACCATGTCACGGAACTCTTTTACAGGTCCTTCAATACTTTTATCGGAACTGTAGCCTTCGTGTACTGAGAAAAATGCCATAGGACTGTAGCCCCAATAGTTATCCATATTAGGTCTAGCATCCTTTTCATCGAACTGATATACAGGCATGAGCTCTACTGCTGTGATACCTAGCTCTACAAGATAAGGGATCTTTTCAATAAGACCTTTGTAGGTGCCTCTTAGCTCATCTGAAAGACCTGAACTTTTATCAGCCGTAAATCCTTTTACATGCATCTCATAGATGATGGTGTTCTCAAGTGAATGGTGAGGAAAAGTATCAATACCCCAATCGTACTCGTCCACATTGATGACAGCACTCTTAGGTGCATATTTAAAAGCAAGCTTCTCGTCTTTAGGTAGGAATCTTTTGTAATCATCAGGGAAGAGTACTCTCTTTCCATATGGGTCAATTAAGATCTTGTTAATCTCTTCTGCCTGAGATTGTGCCTGTGGACTGTCTACAGTTTTTGTTACTCTATAAGCATAGATTTGACCAGCACCTATATTGTGAACAAATACATGCCAAAAGTAGGTGGATTTAAAAACTGTAGAGGACAGATGTACTACATAAGGGGAATCGTCATCTACTGCATCGAACAGTAAAAGATCAATTTCGGCTGCATCTGGTGCCCAAACTGCGAAATTTACACCACCTTTTTCAATAGTTGCACCTAAATGTCTGCAGTGACCTTGTGAAATAATATAATTCTTGTTGCTCACGTATACCGATCCTTGATGAAAATTGGTTTATATCTTTGTTCATATTCTGAATATAGATTGAGCTTAGTTGAAATTAAGTTCAGTTTAATAAAATGAACTCTCTAATCTTATTCACTTTTTTATTTTGTGCTCATACGCACTTACACAATTGTTGTACTCAATTGTAGCAATCCTGCTTTGAAAACTCTTACAGCTTATTCCTCTTTCTGTGATGAAATTCATCAATAATGCTTTACTTCTAAATTTAAAGCACAGGTGTAAAACATAATTAAACTAAACTAAACTAAACAATAAAATCTATCTCAATGTTCATTTTTAGGTCGTAGTTAATCATTATGACCTAAATTATGTTATTTTTGACGGTATGCAAAACAACTATGGATGCAACTGATTTTGCAAAAGTTCTCTTTTACGAGGATCACCATTTCGTTTACCAAAGATGTAAATTTATTAGCAAATTGAGTATGCACAACACAATTCTTCATTGGAGTTTATAGTATGGCAGATTTAAACTACATTGCAGCAGGTCGAATCAACACCACACCTCTCGATCTTAATGGCAATCTTGATAAAATTCTCAAACAATGCGCACAAGCTGTAAAAGAAGGTATCTCCATTATAGCTTTTCCAGAACTTGCAATTTCTGGTTACAACTGTGGTGATCTGTTCTGGCACAGTGAGTTAACTAAAGGTGCACAGCATGCCTTGTTAAATTTAAAGTACTCACTGCCTGAGGGGATAGTTGTAGGTGTAGGTCTGCCTTTAACAGGCTCTGACAATAAGTCTTATGATGCTTATGTACTATTAAAGAAAAGTAAGATCATAGGTGTAAGTGTTTTACACTCATGCTATAACAGCTGTGACTCAAGAGTTCGTTTCTTTAGAACTCCTTGTGTAGAAGGTTTATCTTTTAATATAGGATCTGAAAGCTTTACCCCAAGTAATACTTTTGACGTCGAATTAAACGGTTCAACTAAAAAAGTGGGTATTTACTTTAATGAAGGTGATTTAGCTTATCTTGATAAGGTAGAGCTTTTAATCTGTCCTGAGGCCAAGCGTTTTGAACTTTTTGATGACAAAAAGCGTGTTGTAGATGCTGTAGCCTTATCTTCAAATCTAAAATGTACCGTTGTAACAACTAACTTATTAGGCTGTGAAAGCGGTTCTGATATCTTTGATGGTCTGTCAATTATTGCTGATGACGGTAAGTTAGTCTCACAGAGTAACTATCTGTCATTTAAGCGAGCTGATTTTGTAACAGCATCATCAGGTATCAGTGAGTTCTTAAATGAGTATGACACTATTGTTAGAGCTGTAGCATTAGGTCAGTTTGACTGGATGTTAAAGACCCGTTCTCATGGTTTTGCTCTATCTATGTCAGGTGGAGCTGATTCAGGTCTTTGTGCAACTTGTGTCTGCTATGGTCAGTTAGCTGCACTACAAGAGTTAGGCTATGACGAGTATAAAGAGCTTTTATCTGCATTAAAGTTTGAGGTACCTGCTTTTACAGGTGATAAACAGTCATATGTAAAAGAAAAGATCATGCCTCAGGTCTTAACCACTGTATATCAAGGCTCAGCTGTATCAGGCTCTGTAACCAGAACTGCAGCAGAAAAAGTTGCTCATAACATCGGGGCAACTCATTATGAGTGGTCAATTGCAAAGTTAGTTGAAGATTATGTTGATATCATCAATGGAACAACACCTGATGATAAGCTTAACTGGGATCGTGACGATTTGACATTACAGAACATTCAGGCTCGTTCTCGTGCACCTGGTATCTGGATGATCGCAAACCGTTATAACAAGCTTTTAATGTCAACCTGTAATGCTTCAGAGGATGCTGTAGGTTATTGCACTATGGATGGAGATACAGCAGGTGGTCTGTCTCCTATAGGTGACGTATCAAAGAGCAGAATTCTAAAAATCAATCAGCATATAGCTGATGATGGTATTGAGGTTGTAAAAGGAGGCTTGAAACTTGATGTTCCTGATATGTCATACATTTCAGCTCAGGCTCCAACTGCTGAATTAAAGCCTGGTCAGACTGATGAGCGTGACTTAATGCCTTACGTGATTTTAGATAGAATTCACGTTTTACATCAAGAAGAGCTATTCACTCCACAGAGAATTTTAGATACTTTAGCAGAAGAGTATCAGAATTTCTCACGTGATGATCTAAAGCTGTTTGTAACTCGTTACTTTACAAGACTTGCTGTAAATCAGTGGAAGAGAGAAAGGGGCGCTACCACTTTTCATATTGAGAAGACTGATTTAAATGCAAAATCAGGCTTTATTTTCCCATTACTAAATGATGGTTACAGATCATTGTTAGAAGATCTTAAATAACATTTAGTACTAAAAAGTCTTAGATGCGCCTAACTTAAAAGTTTTTTTTACTTCAATCAGTTAGGCGTTTTGGAACTTAAGGTCAATTTCAAGAGACCTGAATATGTAATATTGTTTTGTTTTACAATATTAAATTGTAGTCAATTATGATTGTTGTCTGCAATATGCATCTTTCTAAAGCTTTTTGCTAATTGATTTCTTAAATAGTGAAAAGAGATTATTGATGTCCCATTTTTTTTTGTTCTGCCTCCAAAATTTTTCTCAATGAATAATCAATAAGGTTTAACCATTTTTTTTTATGTACTTAAAAGAAAGAGATAAAAAAGTTATAATAAAAGGTTACAAGCGTATATGTAAAAAGGTAACTAATGAACAAAAAACACCCAGCTCAAAGACTTGATGTGATCATAGAGCAAGGATCACTATCTCCATTAGCAGGATTGAAGAAATTCTGGCCATTTTTAAAACCATATATCTTTTTAACCATATTAGGTGTTTTGCTTACTATCCCCGTAGGTGGCTTAGATGCAGCTGTTGCATCGTTCTTAAAGCCATTTATGGATAACGTAATGGTGGATAAAAATACTGAATTTGCTTTAAAGGTTCCTTTTATTATTATTGGATTTACCTTAGTGCAAGGTATCTGTATTTATACCTCAAATATCGTTAATACCTATGTAGGTGCAAGAATTTCAACTGATTTGAAATTAGCTTTATATAAGAAGTTATTAGTTAGTGAATCTGCTTTCTTTGATAAGAATACCTCAGGTATTGTTCTTTTAAGATTCTGTAATGATGCAGATTCTGCTACTACAGGTCTTATTACTAACGTAAAACTCTTCTTATCGAAGTTCTGGTCCTCATTAGGGTTATTGGCGGTTCTGCTTTGGAACTCATGGCAATTGTCTTTCATTGCCTTAGGTGTACTGATTTTGTTGGTGATCCCAATGAAGATTGCCAGAAAGAAGGTTATGAAGATCATGTCTAAGAATGTTGAGGCTCAGACAAAGATCAACACTACCTATGTAGAAACCTATTCTGGTATCAAGATCATCAAAACCTTTAACCTTATCAAGACTATGTATGAGAAGTTTCATAGAGAAGTTGAGGATATCTTTAAATTCTCTATGAAGATGACAAGAGATACCAACTGGTTATCTCCTGCTATGCATTTAGTTACAGCTTGCGGTGTAGCAGGTGTGCTTTACTATGGTATGTATTTAATTACCACAGGTGTAATCACCTCAGGTACTTTCGTAGCATTCTTGGCTGCTCTAATCATGCTCTATACTCCAATTAAGAGTATTGGTAATAACTATGTAGGTTTACAGACAGCTTTATTAGCATTAGAGCGTATCTATGTTATCTTAGATACACCTTCATTTGAAGCAAATGATGGAGAGGGGAAAAAAGAACTTAAAGCTATATCAAAAGAGATTAAGTTTAACCATGTAAACTTCTCCTATGAAGGTCAGAGAATGATCTTAAAGGATGTGAACTTATCAGTTCCGGTAGGTAAGAAAGTAGCCTTAGTAGGAAACTCTGGCGGTGGTAAGTCAACAGTATGCTCTTTGATCCCAAGATTATATGAATTAGATTCAGGCAACATCACAATTGACGGAACTGATATTACAGAATTTACCTTATCATCATTAAGAGACAAGATCTCTATGGTGTTCCAGGACAACTTCCTCTTTGATGGTACAGTAAGACAAAACTTAATGTATGGTAAAGCTGATGCTACCGATGAGGAGATTAACCGTGCTATCAAGAGTGCATATCTTGATGAGTTTGTACAGAAATTGCCAAATGGTATTGATACTGTAATCGGTGAACGTGGTTTACTTTTATCTGGTGGTCAAAAGCAGCGTTTAGCTATTGCAAGAGCAATTTTAAAGAATGCGCCAATCGTAATCTTAGATGAGGCTACCTCTGCCCTTGATAATAAGTCAGAGAAAGTGGTTCAAAGAGCATTAGATAAGCTTATGGAAGGCAGAACTACCATAGTGATTGCTCACAGACTTTCAACTGTTATGGATGCTGATAAGATCTTGGTTATCAATGATGGTCAGGTGGTTGAAGAGGGTACTCACAATGATCTGTTAGAAAAGAATGGTTCTTATGCAGTACTTTATAGATCACAATTTTCTAAATCCCACCATGATAATCTCAATTCTATCGATGCAGAATCTGTTGATAAAGTTACAATTGATAAAAATAGTGGTAAAGATTAAGTCTAAAACTATATTACAGATATTTTGGAAAAGGTTAAGAAAAAGAGTGGCATGATTTTAAATGCCATGATTTAACAGATTTATATTTTCAACTTGAAAAGTTGTTATAAGTATTAACTCTGTTTTTGTTTGTCTTTTGATTGCTTAAAGAGCTTTTTACAAATTTATTACTAATAATTTAAATATCTTTACTAGATAAGTTAACTTATACCAAAATGAGAATGGCAAAGTTTTTGTGTGTGAAGAATAGGTATTTATCAATACAATGAATAAAGATAGTTCTGATAAGATTATAAGAAATGTTCTTGCTTTGTCAGGAAGTTTTGTTGCTTTTGTATCTCTATATCTAGCCTATTCTTTATATTTTGGCTTTGCTCTTACAACTGTTAAGTTTTACTCTTTTAGGCTTTACCTGTTTATCTTCATATTTGAGTACTTGTTCTCAACTGCATTTACAGGAGTGAACAGAAGTTTTATTTTTAGAGGTATTTTTAAAGAATCTGTTGCTGTATTGCAGTTAACATGTTTTTTAATTTCTCTTTTAGTTTTAATACTTTTCTTACTACACAGTTTAGGTGATTCTAAACGTCTTGTTATTGGATATTTTGGCGTTATCTTTTTGGTATTGGAATTTAGTTCACGATTATTGATTAAATTCGTATTAGTAAGACTTTATAAAAACTCTAAGTTTTCTAACAAAATTCTCGTAATAACAGACAATGACTGTAGAAATACTATCAAAGGTTTATTAACAAATTTTGATTGGAGACGTGAAATTTGTGGTATTTCAGTTCCTCAAACCTTTAAACAAAATAAAAAAATCTACGGTATAGATGTCGTTTGCTCATATCAAACTCTATTAGATTACATTACTCATAATAATGTTGATGAACTCTTTGTTACCGTCAATCTTGATGATAATGAAGAACTGAAGAATGTCCTATCTCAAGCCGAGGAAATGGGAATTAGAGTTAATATAAAGATTAATCTTGAAGTATTTGACTACTTACCTCAGTCTTTTATTATTGTAAGTAAATTTGGTAATCTGCACTGTATTTCTGTTAGTCGTAAGTTTGTTTCACATCAAAAAGCTATTGCAAAACGCTTATTAGATTATACAGGCGGTATTGTAGGATTCATCATCTTTTGCGTTGCATATTTAGTATTAGCTCCGATTATAAAACTTGACTCTAAAGGTCCAGTACTCTTCTCTCAGGACAGAGTAGGTAGAAATGGAAGGATCTTTAAATGTTATAAGTTCAGATCAATGAGAAGTGATGCTGAAGAAATAAAAAAATCATTGATGTCTCAAAATGAAATGAATGGTTTGATGTTCAAGATGGAAAATGATCCAAGAATTACAAAAGTTGGTCATTTTATTAGAAGAACATCACTTGATGAGCTGCCTCAGTTTATAAATGTATTAAAAGGTGACATGAGTCTAGTTGGTACAAGACCACCTACTGTAGATGAATATAACAATTATGAACCTAAACACAAAGCTCGTGTTTCAATGACTCCAGGCCTTACAGGCTTATGGCAGGTAAGCGGTAGAAGTAACATCAAGAATTTTGATGATGTAGTGAAACTTGATATGGAATATATCAATAATTGGTCTGTGCTTTTAGATATTAAGATTATTCTGCTAACAATTAAGGTTGTGTTGTTTGGAAAAGGGGCTAAATGATCATATTTTTGCTAAAAAAATATCAAAAACGCTAAGATTTGATTGCTCTTTAAAATAGGCTCTTCGTGTATATTTACGATTAAAGATAGAAAGTAAAAAACACAGTTATAATCTTTTAAAAGATTATATAAATTCATAAAAAAGGAATATGAGAGAAATGAAAATTGGATTAATAAGAGAATTGTCGGGGGGGGGGTAACAGTTTTTCTAAAGTTATCTCGAACATAGATGTTAAATCTTTATGTACTTTTATCTTAATTTTTCTTTTTTTCTTCTTAATCGAATTTAATACACCAATGCATTCTGATGATTATTCCTACGGTTTAATGGGATTTGATCTAACAAAACATTTTAAACATTATCTTGGATGGTCTGGAAGAGTGGTAGCAGACTTTGCTTCGCCATTTATACTAACATTTCACTTTTCGCAATTCATTGTAGCAATATTTATTTCTGCTATATCTGTTGCTCTTATTTATTTTACAGTGGCTATTGGAAGCGATCTTTTTGTTTCAAAAGTAACGCCGTCAAAACTATTGATATTAACTTCATTATATTGGGTTTCTAATCCAAATTTAGGTCAGATTAACTTTTGGGTTGTAGGTGCAAGTAACTACTTAGTTACGACTACTTTTGTTGCATGGCTTTTATATTTGATTTTAAAGCATAAAAATGACGACAAAATACGTCATCTTCCTTACATCTTTGTGTTGTCTCTAATTTCAGGATGTACAAATGAAAATGTATGTCTTACATTGATTTATATTTTTATTTCGTTCATTTTTTATTTTAAATCCGACAATGATCAGTAAAAAAGCCTGATTTTTGTGGCACTGTTGAAACTTTCTTTTTTTCGAAAATAGAAAAAATCGAGGCAAACAGTCAAGGAGTAAATATAAGAAATTTGAGCTAGAGTTCACGGTTCTATATTGGAGTTATAGAATTTTGACACATGGATCAAACAGTCATATTGACTATCGACAATAAATCTTAAATAGCGTCTAATGCCTTATAGAAAAATGAGTTTTCTATGTCAGGCAAGAAGTTTGTTGATTTATACAGTATGACTGTAGCAGCAGGACCAGTAAGTTATCGTTCCATGTCTTTAGGAACTATGCCTTTTGTAGCAGGAATGATAGACAAGCTAGGTTTACAGGAGCTGATAGACGAACTTATAGGAAAAGAAGGCTCACATGTAGCAGTAAGCAATGGTGAGATAGCATCAGCATTGATAATGCAAATGCTAAATGTTCCCTATCAGACTTTGGCAGGAACTTCAGAGTATTTTGAGAACATTCCAATAGGATGTTTACTAAAGCATCCTGGATTACAGGGAAAAGATTTAGGCAGAGCAGTATTATCAAGGTTTCTAGACAGTGTCTATGAATATGGTTCAGAAAGACTGTTTTTATCCTGTGCTTTTCAAACCATTGAAAGATTGAATATCAAAGTAAAGGAAACACACATTGACAGTACATCGTTTCATTATGATGGAGATTCCTATAAGCAGGATGACTGTCCTTTAGAAATCAAGCTTGGATACTCAAGAGATCATAGACCTGATTTGAAACAAGCTATCAGTGTAATGATAGCTGATGGTGGAAGTAGAATACCTCTGTGTGCTAAGAATGTATCAGGCAATATCAATGACAAGAAGTCATTTTTAGACATTACTATTGATACTTTGCCTACACTGAAAGAAATGTATAAAGATTTAAAGTACGTCGTAGGCGACAGCGCCTTGTGTACTGAGAATAATATCAACTCTGTAAAGACAAAAGGATTAGAAGCAGTTTCAAGATTAACTGACTCCAATAAGTTGTAACTGCTAACTTTTCGGTACTCTCTCAGATCAAATTTTCTTAATACAATAGATAGGCTCTTAAAAATGAGCATAGGAAACAGCTTTTATTGCAGATCATGCCGGCATTGATTAAGTGATCTTGAGGTGAAGCTGTTGTGTTTCTAATGAATAAAGAGCTTAAGCATGCTAGTTGCTTGCGAGATTGTATTAGATAGGAGATTGATTAAGGTCGAAACTGCAGTTTCTTAAGGGATTTAAAGCTCCATTTTACATGGAGCTAAAGTAGACAATCTTATTTTTGAGAATCGAGGTATTTACGGTAGTCGTAAGGTGCAAGACCTTTTACATCAATACGGTCATATCCGTATCTGTTGTGAGAATTGTACATACCACAAAGAGCTTCATAATTGTTGCCATTTTCATCTGTTAGGATTTTATTTTGCTTTTTAGGCATTCTAAAGAATGTAGGATCGCCGTGACCATAACGCATTTGTTCATTCATACGCAGCTTGATATTAGCCACTAGCCACATCATGTAAGGCTCTACAGGTACACCATTGAGAATACAGGTATTAACAATTGTCTGGTAATCAGCAAAGGCATGCCCTCCATCTTCAGATTGTAAAAACATAAAGGATTTTCTGGCACAGATACCCAGTTTTAAGCTTCTTTCAGCAGTATTGGAGGTAAGCTCAATATCAGGTGATTTAGTGTATTCTTTGAGTTCCTGTTCATACTTTAACAGGTAAATTAAAGCCTTTGACTCAGGGTAACGGTTATTCTTGTTAAAGAGTAAAGCTCCATTATTATTTCCAGACTTCTTAAAAGAGATTTTGATAACATCAGGTCTTGAGATAATAAAGGCTCTGATAGTATCAAAGATGCTATCTAAGATCTTTACAGATACCTTTTGTCTTATGGATTTTAAATCATCAGCAAACTCTTTAGTATCACAGATAAAGCCATGTTTCTTTACCACAGTAGAATCAATAACAAAGAGCATGTTGATAAGGTAAAAGATGACTAATAGAGTTCTGTCTCTATCAGTTAAAGCTCTAGCCTTAGGCTCTTTCATGAACTTATCTAGATTAGCTTCGAAGTCAGTGAATACAGCGCCTTTAGGTAAAAGGTATTTGTTATAGATTTCAATTAAGCCTTCATTCTTAAGCAGTAAGAATAAAGGTCTTCTGGCATGAGCCCAGCATCTGGCGCTCTGTATATACATACCAAATTCTTTTTCCAGAATGTCTATAGCTTTGTCATAGCCTGTATAACCATCAGATAAAAGATGGGTGACCTTACTTGCAACAGCTGATTTTAAAATATCAATAACGGTCTTATGAGAGCGGGTATCGCTTACACAATACCAGGCTGCCTTTAGTTTTGAATTCCAGTTAGTATTAAGTGTCCAGATAAATGATTTCTTACCTGTAGTTTGTGAATTCTTATCTTTCTTATTATTGTTGGCGTTTTCTCTTACCATTAAGGTAGATTCATCCATAATCACAGTAGAGCAGTTCTCTAAAATATCATTTTTAATCTGCGTTGCTACAGGATGTAAGAAGGCTCTTGCAAAGGCATTGATGCCGCCTGTATGGTGTTCTCTTGAAAAAGGAAAGCCTTTACCTTCATAGACATTGAATATTCTGTTCTTAGGTGTGCCTAACTGACTGAACATGGTACCTGCTGCAACTAATAAGGCTACAGACAGTTTGCTTTTGGCAAAGGCTGGTGTAACACCAAAACTTTCAGCATCAAAGTAAAATGGGGTAATTACATCGTGAATACCAAAGCCAGGATCAATCTTTTTACAATCAAGGCTTACTGTAACTTCATGGGCACTGTCGCTGTGTTTAATCTGGTTAGATAAAGCTCTGCGCTCCTTCTGTCTTTCATCACTGTTTTTATGGTGAGCTCTTTTGATACTCTTCTTGAGGGTATCTTCCTTACTCTTATCTTTACTCTGACTATCAGAAGTATCTTGTTTTAAAGCGCATTCTTGAGCTGATGTTGAGACTCTGTGCTCATTCTGACTCTGCTCTTTGGATAATTCTAACTCTGCTTCTTCCAGGTTCTGAATATCACTCTGATTAAGCTTTGAACTTGCACTTAACTCATTTGCTGATGAATAATCTCTAGTAACTTTAAAGTCGGTAAACTGAGCAGGATTGATTTCAACGTTACAGTTATAACATTCAGTACATGTTGCCATACGTACAGCGGTAATATAAGAGCGCAGGTTATTAAAACTGCCATAAGGAGTAAGAACAGTATTATGTCGAGTGTCCTTTTTGCTTACAGTAAACCTTGCATATTTACCACATTCAGGGTTAGGACATACCATATATAATTCTGTAAGATTGTTTGAGGTTATAACACCTGCAATCTTGTTGCTACTGTTTACAGAAATATATTCTTTTTCAGGTCTTGAAGGCATTGGCTTGGAGCTGTTTTGTTGGTTACCAATGTCTAAGGCACTTTCATCCTTTGCAAAGGTTGTCTTTAACAAACCTGTACTATCTGTAAGAGTTCGGTTTGGATCATCAGATTTGATGTCCTGTCGTACTGCATTTATAAGCTCTTCTGGTTTAGGTTCTGCTACTTTGGAATTGGAGCTGTTCTTATCTCCCTTTAAAGTTATATCTTTTACAACGGTAAGCTCTTCATCTGCAAGCTCATCCTGCTTTTCAACATGAACTTCAGCTGCACTTTCTAAATCGTGAGCACCATCTTTTCTAGCAACATCATCATCAGGTGTGTCATTAGCATTTTCATAGCCTTTACATTGTTCAGTTGTTCTAAATCTATAGAACGAGCCTGGTGAAATCTGAATGAGGGTATTGCGCCTAGCAGTACCGGCATTAACTTATCAAAGTAATTATTGATACTGAAAAGATCATAACTGTCTAGTCTTGGGATATTCTCATCCTGTAGGTACTTACTGTAGGTAGACTGGTTATCTCTGATATAGGTAAGTACGTTACTGATAATAGTGGTAAGAGCATTGTTATTGTCTGTAAGCTTCTTATTATCAGTCTTTGTGATTTCTAGCTCTTTTAAATGCGCTGAATTTTCCTGTCTTAGGTTATTTATGATTTTTAACTGCTTGTCTAATTGCTCCTGATGCTCTTTTCTTTGTGCTTCAATAGTTGCATTAGCTTTTGCCATTTGCTCTTTAATAAAAGACTCCATCTCCTCCTTAGTCATTAAAGAAAAGTCTGGTAGTTTTTGCGCTTGGCTCATGGTTACCGCTCTATATGCAATTTGAAATAAAAGAAATACCTAAGGTTAACATCGTTAACATCATCTATGGCTCCATGATACATGGAAAAGAACTTAATTAATAGCTCTAAATATTAGACTATGAAACCTCTCTCCGTATAGCAAGGAGAAAGGCTTTGACATTAATAGAAATGAAAAAAGTTTTAGATAAACTAGGCTGCCTTATAGATAAGTTTATTGTCTTGTACTGTACCTTCTCTTAATAACTGCTCCAACTCTTGTCTGGTTAAGTTCACGGGAATTTGATTTTCTGATAGCATTACCTGAAATCGACCACTGTTTAAAATTCTGGTGGTACAGTCTATGCCATAGACATCTATGTGTAAGAGCTTACATGCTGTTCTTCTTTTATTGAAAGTAACAACAGTGATTTCATCAATGCCATTCCAGGAAATCTTTAAGGAATTTGAGGTAAGCATCGCCATTAGTCTGTGAATACCAAATCTGCCACATACAGGCTCTTTTACCATTACGATTTTTCCAGTAGATGACAAAATAGACATAAAACTTACTCCTCAGTGCCTAACTCTTTTAATAACTTCATTACCACTGTGTAGGTTATCATGAAGTTGATCTGACATTATCTTTGGATAGTAGGTTCTGAATAGTTACAAAAGTTCTGAATAGTTACAAAAATTGATATAATGAGCCAAAATTTTCGTATCGATTCTTTTTATACAATTCCTTAAGCCTCTAACGTAGTTATTGGCTTATTGTGAATTTATCCTTAATAGCAATTTTTGTTGTATGTGTTGCTATTTTTGCTACTAGTGCTTTTGGTGGATTGCCTGTTGGTATTGGTATTGGTATTATGGAGGGAGCTATAGTGCTTGTATTACTGCAATTTAATGTTGATATTGCAGAAGGTCTTGCTTGTGCCCTAATGTTTAGGTCGCTATATACTCTTGCTCCAGTAATTCTAGTTATAGTTAGTTCGGCTTACATTAGTGTTTTATCTAAAAACTCTTGTAAAAATTTAGGATTTTAGAAGTACGTTTTATGAACTACATAATCTTTGGTGGTTCTGGCTTTATCGGAACTCATCTTATTAATTTATTAAAAAGAAAAGCACCTAATAATGATGTTTATTGTCTTGATATTGTAATGCCTGGTGAAGAAGGTGTTGTACCAGGTGTTGTTGAATCAATTGATGGAGTTCATTACATTAGATGTGATGTAAGAAGTTATATTGATTTTGATATTGAAACTACCCCTGATGATGTTGTATTTAACTTAGCCGCAGTGCACAGAACTCCAGGTCATAAAGATCTTGAGTACTTTGAAACTAATATCAAAGGAGCGGAGAATGTAACAGGTTGGTGTGAAAAACACAATATAAAGAAGGTTGTGTTTACCTCATCTATCGCTCCTTATGGTGCTTGTGAGGAGTTAAAGACAGAAGATAGTTTACCAACTCCAAATACTCCTTATGGCATAAGTAAACTTGTTGCAGAAAAGATCCATGAGAAATATCAAGTAAAATCTAATTGTGAGCTTTTAATCGTAAGACCTGGTATTGTCTATGGCAAAGGTGAGCATGGTAATATGACAAGGCTTTACTCAGGTATTAAGAAGAGATATTTCTTCTACACAAGGCAAGATACTATCAAAGCTTGTATTTATGTAAAAGAGTTAGTTTCTTTTATATTATGGTCTCTAGATAACCATAATATAGGAATATATAACTGTACTTTCACTCCTGCATACAGAATTGATGAAATTTGTAATGCTATGATGAAAGCAACAAATCTTCATAGATTTATTCCTACAATCCCAGCAAGACTACTTATGTTTATTGCAAAGATTGTTGGTCCATTAGGTGGAAAGAAATTAGGAATTCACCCTGCTAGAGTAAAGAAGTTGATGATTAGTACTAATATTGATGGTTCAAAACTTAAAAATTGCGGTTACAATTTTAAATATACTTTAGAAAGCTCTTTTAAAGACTGGTTTGATGATTGTGACAAGCAATACTTAAAGTAAGTATGCAGTTTTCAAATTGTTATTTATAAAGCTGTCGCTTTTAGGCATTTTAAATTTTTCTAACCACACTTTATTGAAATGAAATCATTACAATCTATATTTATATTCAAAGGAAAAGATCTTAAGACTTTATTATTATTTGCCTTTATCTTTATGATAATCCTTTGCTTTTACCTGTTTAAGCAAAAGTTATATCTATTTGATACAGATGATTGGATTAACATTTCAAATAATAGATCATTTCTTCCTAAATGGGGAGGCTTTAATCCTGCTAAAGTTTTACCAGAGACCTTGCTTCCAATAGTTACCTATATTGGCCATTTTCTCATATATCCTTTTAAACACGACTTAGTGATATCTTCACATATAACTTACTCAATTTTTTTTAGTGTTCTTATTACTGCAAATGTAATTTGCTTTGTAAAAGTTGCAGAAGTTAGCAATTTTTTCATAAAAGTTCTGCTTAGTTTATTTGTTGTCTTTGTTTTAGCAACTTTCTGTTATCAGAATGAAAATAATAAAGATTTCCTACTAAGTAATGTTAGTGTAACAACAATTTTTCATTATAATATACCAGTTCTTTTAAACTGCTTAGCTGTATTTTATCTAATATCAATACGTGATAGCTTTACACTTAAACAGAGTAAAAAGAAAACTACTATTCAAGCTTTAGCTTTTTATTATGTAATTTTTTCAAATCTATATGCTAATGTAATTCTTGTTTCATATAGTTGCTCAATTCTTTTTCAGTTTATTTTTAAGAGATTTCTTTTAAAGAATAATAGGTCAATGCCATCCATTGTTCCTCATATGTATTGCGCTTTATTGTGGCTTATAAGCGCTATTTTTGAATATAATGGAGGAAGGGCAAAGGGTATTGAGACTAATTTTTTAGATTATATTCTTTTATCAATAGAGTATGTTGGAATAGTTTATAAAAGTATAAATTCAGCATTATTAATCTTCTTTTTACTTATTTCTTTTATTGCAATATTTACAATTTGTATATATAAAAATAATAAGAAAATAATAAAGATAGCTCTGGGGGGAGTATTAACAAGTCTTATCTCTTGGACTGGACTTATAGTATATCTCTGTGTGCTTGGTTCAAAGACAGGTCCAGGGTATCTACTTTCATCAGCAACAAGGTTAGCTTTTTATTTCTTTCCTTTGCTTATTGCATTTTTCTTTATATCTATCTTATTTCACTTTTACAAAAAGTCTATTACAATTTTTACCGTTACAAGCTCAATTGTCTTGATTTATCAATTTGGAACGACCATGAATAGTATTAGATACACTAATTTTCAAGGAATTAATCCAGATCTTGCTTATTCAATAATTGAAGATATGCATGGGCAATTGATAGATGAGGCTAAAGAGGATAAACAACCTATCATTATTAAAGTTCCAAAATTGCAATGTGGTGCAGATGACAATTGGCCTTTGGCTCTATATGGTGGCAACAGATTTGCTAAATCCTTCTATCGATATGGAGATCTTGACCATAAAGTTGAAGCAACTTTTGTTGATGATTACAACAAAAATATTAAATTTGGATTAAATGACGATAGAGTTAATTGTGTAAGATAGGTGTAAGTCATGTTTCAAGAATCTCAAAAAGAACTACGACCTATCAGAATTGCTCAAATGATGACTGATATGAACTACGGCGGTGTTGAGGCTGTAGTTATGAATTTTTATCGTTTTATTGATAAGTCAAAATTTCAGTTCGATTTTTTCTGTTTTGAAGGTTCATTACTACCTCAAAAGGATGAAATAGAAAAACTTGGTGGAAGAATATACATTGTTCCAAAATTATTTCATCCTCTATGTTATATAAAAACAGTAAGAAAGATCTTTAGAGACAATAATTATAAAATAGTTCATTGCCATATGAACACTATGGGTATATTTGCTATGTATGCAGCATATAAGGAGCATATTCCTATAAGGATTTTACATAACCATTCAATGATAAATCATTTCTTTTCAAGAAGTGAATTTAAACGAAATATCCTAAAATATGTATTAAGAACATTTTGTAAAATCTATCCCTCCCATTTTTGCGCTTGCTCAAAAGCTGCAGGTGATTGGATGTATGGAAAGAACTTCAATTACACCATTTTTAATAATGGTATTAATGTAGATAGGTTTAAGTTTAATCCAGAAATTAGAGAAAATGTAAGAGCAGAGCTTGGTCTTCATGATAAGCTCGTAGTAGGTCACGTAGGTAGATTTTGCCCTCCTAAGAATCACATCTTTTTAGTAGAGATCTTTAATAATCTTCTTTCTTTACATGAAGATTCAGTGTTGTTGCTTATTGGTGAAGGTGAATTACTTGATCAAATTAAATTAAAAGTCAAACAATTAAATATAGAAGATAAAGTTATATTTTTAGGTAAGCAAAATGATACTTCTAAATATTATCAAGCTATGGATGTATTTTGTTTACCTTCAAGATATGAAGGGCTGCCTGTTGTAGCTGTTGAAGCTCAATGTAGTGGTTTACCTTGTCTGTTTTCTACTTATGTATCAAAAGAATCCAAAATATTAGATTCAACAGAATTTTTATCTTATGAAGATAATCTTGATAAATGGTCACAAGCCTTGTTCGAATTAGCTAACAAACAAAGAGTTGATGGGGCTGAACAAGTAAGAAAATGTAATTTTGACATGCAAGAAGAAGCTAAAAAATTGGAACTATATTATCAGAAGCTTTTATTGACAAAGAATGTTGTGATGAATACAAATAATTGAATTTGATTATTTGTATGATTTATTGTATGCTTTTATATTGAAGCAAAACATTACAAATTCCACTTTAAGATCTGGGGATGCCCAAACAAAAATGAAATTACCTTTAGTCAGTATCATTATTCCAATCTACAATATTGAGAAGTTCATACGTTGTTGTGTTGATAGTGTTTGCAATCAATCCTATAAAAATTTAGACATTATCCTTGTAGATGATGGATCGCGCGACGATTGTCCTAGAATTTGTGATGAATACGCATTAAAAGATTCAAGAATTCAATCTCTCCACAAAGTTAATGGAGGATTATCAGATGCTAGAAATTATGGAATGAAATTAGCTAAAGGTGACTTTATTTTCTTTTTAGATGGTGATGATTTCATACCATTTGATGCAATTTCCTATTTAGTAGACATCCAACAAAAAAATGACAGTGACATAGTTATAGGTGATATGGCACTAGTTTCAGAAGATGTATCTTCTGATTTTGAATATGTTCAAGATAAGTCGTTTTCGATAAATATAAATTCAGAGAATGCAATTGAAGAAACAATTTATCAGAAGAGATTTTCGTGCAGAGCCTGGGGAAAATTATATAGAAAATCAGTGCTAACAGTTGAATTTCCATATGGTAAATTATGTGAGGATTTAGCGGTAGCTCATATTTATCTATCAGCAGCAAAATTAATAACATTCACAAGTAAAATATGTTGCTTTTATAGACAAAGAAATAATAGTATTATGCATCAGTTTAATCCAAGAAGAATGGATGCACTTGATTTTGCTTTAAATCTAGAAAAGTATTGTAAGCAACACTATAAAGGTTTGTCAAAAGAAGTTCAATGTAGGGTTTTTAATGTTGCTATTCACTTGATTCTGGATATGGATGATAGTTACATAGATTCTAAAAATAAGTTATTTAATAGAACAACAGCTGAAATTAAAAGAACAAGATTATGGGTAATAGTAGATCCTAAATGTAGATTAAGAGAAAAAGCTGTGGCACTTCTATCTTTTTTAGGCCTTAAAGTTATCAGGTATATTTGGAGTCACTCATCTATAGGTAGAACTAAAACTATTTTGTAGCTAATTATTCCATTTTAAATTTCAAAATATTTATCATGAAGTAAGCTCAAGTTAGTTTCAGAAGATGAATTTAATAAAAGATTCCTTTTTATAAAGGATGACGTCATTGAAGATGATCTTTTATCCCATACAGACCTCCGTTCCATGCTTGATGACAAGCAAGAGAATACTTTATTGACTAAAGCTTTTAAAGCAATAACTAAAAAGAAGTTATCACAAATTGTTAAAGTGCATTATAGCTTTGAATACTAACCACTTCTGAGTTAAAGGTGGTGCATAAATAAAAGATACATAAATTAACTACAAAATTTAACCTCAAATTTTATTAACTTGTGACAATCAAAAGTGTGATTATACTTTCATCATCTTGTTGTTTTTATTAAGGAATTTTTTTAATGATTTCTGTTGTGATTCCTGTTTTTAATGGAGAAAATTATATTGAGAGATCTGTGTTATCTGTTATAAACCAGACAGTTAAGAATGTTGAATTGATAGTGGTGAATGATGGATCAACAGATAAAACATTAGAAATTTTAGAAGAAATATGGAAAAAGTATAATCCAAAAGGAAAAGTTATCTCCATAGAAAATAGTGGTTCAGCTCATGCGAGAAATGTTGGTCTTGATAACATAAGTGGAGATTATTTTTGCTTACTAGATTCAGATGATTATTTAGAAACAAATATATTTGAAAGTATTTTTAATCAATATAATTCATTTGATGTCTGTTATTATGGTTATTCAGATCGTGATGAAAATTGCGTGTTAAATAGAAAGTATGAAGATGACTTTTACTATTTTGATTCAATTACAGGTACAGAATGTGCAATTCTAAAGCTGAGGAAAAAAATATGGATATGCCATGGAAGCGCAGTATATAGCAGAAGAATTCTTGAAAAGAATAATATTAGATATGCAGATGGAATAAATCATTCAGAAGATTTGTATTTTATCATATGTATGCTTGTAGCGTCTAATTACGTTAGATGTTTAAAAATGAATGGTGTGAATATAGTAACTAGAAAAAACTCTGTTATGCACAGCGAATATAATTCATCCTTCTTAGGAGCAATTAAGTCTTTAGATATATTAAAGAAAAAAATTTTAACTCTAAACAATGCAAGTTATAATCACGAGTTGTTAAACTTGATTGACATCCAAAAAATGGAACATATATGTTATGTTGCAAAAAAAATTATTTGTAGCAGAAACATAAATTTCATTAATAAATATAAAACTATTAAATCCTTTTCTTTTAATGGCTTTAGTCTATTGCCTAGTCTAAAAAAAGAAATCTCCACTTCAAAGTTGATCGAATACTATACTTTGCGCAAGAGTATAGTGCTTTATTTTATTATGGTAAAAGTGTTTAATTTTGTTCAAAATATTAGTAAAAAGTTAACTAATTAAATATAAGGTACGTTATGTCTATAAGGTTTATATCATGTGCTAGCTATTATGGTTCTGGCTCAAGCGCTGTCACAGATTATGTAAGTGAATTTAATAACGTATATTCATTTACAAATGAAGAATTTAGATTTGTTCAAGATCCTGATGGAGTATCTGATCTTGAATACAATTTAGTTGAAAACTTTAACAGACATAACTCAGGACACGCTCTAAAAAGATTCAAGAAATTGGTTGATTTTCAATCTGGAAATTTTTTGTTTAAACGTTATGAAAAGTTTTTTCTTGGAAATTGGAAAAAGTATTCATATGAATATATAAAAAATCTTACTGATTTTACATATCATGGATGGTGGCAATATGATCTGTTGGATAAAGGTTCGTTGTTTTATTTAAAAAAACGTTTACTTAATAAAATTCTTCACCTAACCATATGGAGAAAACAACCATAACGTTGTCTAAATTCAATGAAGAATGAAATTACCTACTGTTCGCATCCAACAGAGGAAAAATTCTTAAACTGTACAAGACGTTACATATCTCAATTGTTTAGTTCAGTATGTAAAGGATCTAACATTGTTATGGTAGATCAGATAGTTCCTTCTACTAATGTAAAAAGAGTTTTAAGGTATTTTGATGATATTCAAGTGGTTATTGTTGATCGTGATCCTCGAGATATTTATGTTCTAGAAAAGTATGTGTGGCAAGACGGAATTATTCCAAATGATGTTGAAACGTTCTGCAAATGGTTTAAGTATACAAGAGCTCATAGAAAAAATGAACTCAATGACGGTTCGAAAGTTAAATTTATTCAGTTTGAGGATATGGTTTATAAATATGAAGAAACAACCAGTACCTTAGCAGGTTGGTTAGGATTGAATTTAGAAAACCATGTAAAGTCAAAAAAAATATTTAATCCTGCTATTTCTGTTAAAAATACTCAAACCTGGAAAAGGTATCCTTGCGATATAAAAGAAATTGAGTATATAGAGAATGAATTAGAAGAATATTTATACAAATTTCCAAAAGAATTTGAACTTTAGCTTCATAGAACCAGCTATTTTGTTATGAATTTCTGTAGCATTATAAATAAAACAACCAAAAAAACAGCCATTATTTTGGCTGCTGGAATTGGTATGCGCATGGTTCCCATAAATACACATATACCTAAGGGATTATTGAAAGTTAATGGTGAGCCTTTAGTTGAAAGACTAATAAAACAACTTCATGAAGCAGGTATTACTTGCATATACCTAGTAGTAGGATACATGGCGGAAAAGTTTTATTATTTATCTTCAAAGTATGGAGTTACTCTTGTAAATAATAATGAATTTGCAAATAAGAATAATTTGCACTCCTTAAGTTTAGTGGTAGATAAGCTCTCAAATGCTTACATAGTACCTTGCGATGTATGGTGTAAATTAAACCCTTTTAAGCGAGACTATGAATCGTCATGGTATATGGTAAGTGATCTTGTTGATAACAATAGCTCCGTAAGGATAAACAAAAATCATGAGCTTAAAAGGGTTCCTTGTGCTATTGGTGGTAATTCGATGGTAGGAATTGCCTACCTTTGTGGTGAGCCTTCAGTAAGAGTATCTAATCGAATAAAACAGTTTTGCTCTGATCCAAATCATGATGATGACTTTTGGGAAGAAACTCTTTACGAAAATGGCATGATGATTGTTCCCGCAAATGTTGTAAGTGCATCTGATGTTGTGGAAATAAATACATACGAGCAATTAAGAGAATTAGATGAAACATCAGAACAACTAAGATCAAATACACTAGAGATTGTTTCTAGTGCATTGTCAGTCCCTCAAAACAATATTAAGGATATAAAAGTTCTAAAAAAGGGCATGACTAACCGATCCTTTCAGTTTTCTGTAAACGGTGTAAAGTATATTTTTCGCAGACCTGGTGAAGGAACAGATCAACTTATAAATAGAAAAGAAGAAGCTGAGGTATACAATACTATAAGAGGTAGGTCACTTTGTGACGATCTGGTGTATATCAACCCAGACAACGGTTTTAAAATCACCAAGTATATAGATGACTCTAGAAATTGTAATCCATTTAATGGCCATGATTTAAAGTTATGTATGTCTAAGTTGCGAGAGTTTCATAAACTAGGTTTACAAGTTAATCATGAATTCAAATTATTTAAACAAATAGATTTTTATGAGTCTCTTTGGCAAGGAGTACCTTCGGTTTATAAGGACTACGAAAGCGTAAAAGAAAAAGTATTTAGTTTAAAGTGCTTTATCAATTCACATGTTACAAAAAAAGTGTTAACTCATATTGATGCTGTTCCTGATAATTTTTTGATTGTTGGTGATGATGTTAGATTGATAGATTGGGAATACGCAGGCATGCAAGATCCTCATGTTGATCTTGCAATGTTTTCTATTTACTCTTTATATAATAAGCGTCAAGTCGACAGACTTATAAATATTTATTTTGACGGTCACTGTACATTAGAAAATAGAATTAAGATTTATTGTTATATTTCAGTATGCGGTCTTTTGTGGAGTAATTGGTGTGAGTATAAAAGAACTCTTGGTGTTGAATTTGGTGAGTATGCATTAAAACAATATTGGTATGCAAAGCACTACTGCAGTTTAGCAATAAAAGAAATTCAAAAAATAGGACAAGCAAGTGTATAAAGCTGAAAGAGCTATCATAATGGCCGCAGGTCTAGGTAAAAGACTGCAACCGATTACATTGACCACACCAAAGCCTTTAGTAAAAGTTAACGGTGTTAGACTAATAGATACAGTGATAAAAGCCCTTAATGTAAATGGAATTAAAGAAATTTATGTGGTTGTAGGATATCTGAAAGAGCAATTTAAGTCCTTAGAGCTGGACTATCCTGGTTTAGTATTGATTGAAAATCCATATTATAGTGAAAGTAATAATATCTCATCACTTTACGTTGCAAGAGAGCATATTGAGAATACAATCATTTTAGATGGTGATCAGTTTATCTATAATTCTGACATTTTAAATCCTTATTTTCCAAGATCTGGATATAGCGCAGTATGGACCGATATGCCAACAGATGAATGGTTAATGTCGGTTGAAGATGGAATTGTCAAATACTGTAATAGAAATGGTGGTAATCACGGATGGCAATTGTACTCAGTTTCTTTTTGGTCTAGTGATGATGGAAAGAGACTAAAAAGGCATTTAGAAATTGAATTTGAAGAAAAAAATAATAGGCAGGTTTATTGGGATGATGTGGCTATGTTTATTTATCATAATGAATATAAGCTTGGAATTAGAGAAATGAAACGAAGTGACATCATTGAGATAGATACCATTGGCGAGCTAGTTAATTTAGATAAGTCTTATGACAATTATCTTGGAAATTAAGAATGAATAACAATAAAAAACAAATTGATTGGTTGATTACAATTTTACCATTAACCCTAATACTGCTTTCGAGTGTATTATTTTTCTTGATGCCTGAACAATCTAATGAAGTTTTAAGTAAAGTTAGATTTGTCTTCGGTGATACCCTCGGAACTTATTATTTGGTCATAGGACTTGGAATTTTCCTTTTTTCTGTGTATTTGATGACCTCAAAATATGGAAAAATAGTACTTGGTAATAAGGATGAAAAGCCTAAGTACAGTTTCTTTGTTTGGGGCTGCATGATGTTTCATGTGGACTTGCTGCCGATATTTTGTTTTACTCATTTTCAGAATGGGTTATGTATGCAAGTGATCCTCATATTTCAGAAATGGGAAGTATTCAAGAGTGGGCTGGAGTTTATCCACTATTTCATTGGAGCTTTATACCTTGGGCTTTTTATCTAGTATTAGCCGTTGCTTTTGGATTTATGCTTCATGTTAGAGTAAGAAAGCGTCAAAGATATTCTGAAGCATGCAGACCCATATTAGGAAAGTACACTGATGGAATTATTGGTCGCGTTATTGATTTGTTTGCTGTTTTTGCACTTCTTGCTGGAACAGCTACAACTTTTAGTGTTGCAACCCCATTAATGGCAAGTATAGTTCGTGATTTGTTTAATATTGGTATTAGCAGGATTACAATCACAATTGTTATTCTTTTAATCACATGTTTTATTTATACCTATTCTTTATTACATGGATTTAGAGGAATTGGTCTTCTTGCAAAAGCTTGTTATTTCTTGTTTATAGCATTGCTTGGATTTGTATTGTTTTTCAGTGGTAAAGGGCAGTACATCATCGATACTGGACTTGATTCTTTTGGAAGAATGGTTCAAAACTTTATTGGTCTATCTACCTATACTGATCCTAATAGAACCACATCGTTTCCTCAAAACTGGACAATTTATTACTGGGCCTATTGGATGGTATGGTGTGTAGCAGCTCCATTTTTTATCGGCAAAATTTCAAGAGGAAGAACTATAGCTCAAACAATATTTGGTGGATACGTATTTGGAGTTGGTTCTACTCTGGTAAGCTTTGTTATTCTTGGTAATTACTCCATGGGATTGCAAACTGAAGGTAGTGCTGATTTTATAAAAGCTTATATCGAGAGTGGTGATTCATACTCCGTTATATTAGCAATACTTAAAACACTACCTTGCTCTGAATTTGTAATGCTACTTGTTTTGGTTACAATGATATTCTTTTATGCAACCTCATTCGATTCAATTGCTTGGACAGCTTCTTGCTACAGTTACCATAAGTTAGATGAGAACGTTCAACCTCATAGTTTAGTTCAGTTTATGTGGTGCATTCTCTTAATAATGCTTCCAATAGCATTAGTGTTTTCTGAAAGTTCAATGTCAAATTTACAATCTTTAAGTATTGTTGCAGCATTTCCTTTAGGGATAGTTATTCTAATAATTGTATTTAGTTTTATAAAAGATTCAAATTTATATATCCAAAAGAAGTAAGTGGATATGGCGAATTCATGAATCCGTGCAAGATCACAAAATGACATGACCGCCATTTTAGTTAAAAATTACCTCTAAGCTTAACGCTTTGGGAGCTCTTTAAAATATTAGTTTAATACTGAAAACTGGCTTAAAATGCGCTGTTACTTGGTATAAAATTAGATCTATTAATTGTTTTGAGATTACTGTAATATCCTATCATCAGTTAGTTGATAGGTGATTTAATGTCTGGCAAGTTTGTAAGTTTGATTGAGGAATCAGGGGTGATCGAAAGTTCACGCTCTAGATCACATCACTTCAAATTAGCCACTATAAAGATTTATCTGATAAGAAATTCCTAGATAAGCTCATAGCTGACTATAAAGCGCTTAATCCTGTAGACTCTAGAGGTGCAGCAATTGCACAAGCTGGAGTTATTTACATGGCAACAAAGATGGGAGAAGTATTACTTCACGATACAGATCCTGATAATGTCATGTGGATTATCCAAGAGTTCTGCAACCAAGTCTCATTACAATTTAAGGATTGGAGAAGAAGAGAGCTAGTAGTCTATCCTTTAGGAGCTTTGCTGATTATTATCTTTTTAGCAAGATGTTGTGGAAAGGTAACTGCAAAGGAGATTTTAGAGTTCTGCAGAGCACGTCTACGTGAATTAGTCTATCTAATTACAGGTCTTACAGAGTGTTAGTAGTATTCCAAGTTAAATACTCCATCTTAGATTACTGGTTCATTGAAGCGAATCTAGGAATACTAGATACCCCAAGAGTATTCAATCAAGACGACTTACAAGCTTGCAATGATAATACCATTGCAAACAATGCAGGTCTCAACAAGATGTGTTTAGACTTTGTGTCTTACATAAGGCAAGAGTTGTCTATCAAAGGTAAACAAAAGACTCCTTACTCTTATAACATCACCATGCAAAAGCTCAATGATTTAACCACCTTTGAGTTACTTGAGTACTTCTATGACTATTGGCTTGATGTAGTAGATGAAAGTCCATTAAAGAAACCAACTTCAAATAAGCTCAAGCTTGAGACCATCATTGAAAAGTACAATAGCTCAGGTGGCAGCTACAAAAGCTTCATATTCTAATTAACCTAGCCAATTAAGTTTGGTTAAAGCCATTTACACCTACATCAAAAACTACCACCAAAACGCAGTAATTCAACCAAAATTCAGTACTAAATTAACATTTTAAAGATCTCCTTTAGCGCTTTGCTTAAGGATTTTAATTATTTTACTAGGCGATCTTTGAAAGTGTGATGTTGCACAATTTGTTCGGTTAGTAGTGCATAAAATAGCAGATTTTTAGAATCATTATGTGTAAGGTTAAATCAGGCATATTTTTTAAATTATCAAACGGTGAGTTGATTAACAATAAGTTCAACGATATTCTTGTTGTTGGAAATGGTTTTGATTTGTTTTTAGGACAAAAAACAAAATATTCAGACTTTTTTAATTTTATAATTCTTTATCAAATTTTATTCTTTATAAAGAATTCAAATCTGTTTCCTAAAATCATTTTTTCCTCTTACTTTCCTAAAGAGTTCAGATGTAAAAATTCCAAACTATATGATTTAATGAAAATCGTTGATATATATTTAGAGACTTATGGTAAAGAAGGCGAGAATAGACATAAGAAACTAAAAAAGGCTATTAATTCCCATTTTTTCAAATGGTTACTTAATTTGATTTTTGGTAATAAATATTCAATCTTGTTTGAGAAATTAGAGCAAGAAATTCAATTAGATATAAATGATCTCAGTGAAAGCAATAATCTTAGAAAAGATCTATACAAAGTTATATCTAACTATCAAGGAAAAATAGAAAAATCTCTAAAAAAAGCTGAAAAGACTTGCAATAGTTGGACTGACGTTGAGCAATTTATTGAATACGTAGTATTAGGAAGTCATGATTTACAATGCAAGTTTGATTCAATAAATGGACTATTTGACGATTTTCAATTCTTAAAAGATGTTCCAAATAAAAGTAGAGATATTTATAAGGGCTTACAAAGCTTCTGTAGCGAATTCGCACTCTATTTAAGAGCAGCTCAAAAATCAAATGATATTTCTGCAAATAATAAAAGGAATCAATTTGTAGATTTTAAGATTGTCTCTGAAAAAATAAATAAAGCATATTTAGAGTCTTTGAAAGCTCGTTCTAAGAATATCATTGACAACATTTCTTTTCTTAATCTACGAAGCATTATCGATTTTAACTACACTAAAACAACAGATACTCTAATAAAGTTATATAAGGAACAATTAAAATCAAACAATGATTACCAACCTCCTTACATATATCATATAAACGGCGAAATCGATAGTAATAAGCTAATTTTTGGTTATGGTAGAAATAAAAATATTAAAGTTAGCAAAGAGTGTTTTTGTTTTGAGAAATTTACTCAAAGAGTAATCAAAAACTCTCAATTTGTTGATTTTAGGAATCTGTTAGCAGACAAATATAACGTATTCATTTTTGGACATTCTTGCTCTTTAGCAGATAGAGATGTAATTAATAAATTATTATCTTCAGATAATCTTGGTATAGCAGTTATCTACTGTCACGATATTCCGTCTCTTATTTCAATCTCAAATATTCTTCAAGAAATATTGGGGCAAGACAGAATGGAAACACTTCTTGATTATTCTGAGTATATTGAACGTGTAAACAGAGATCCTAGTTATGCATTATCACTGGGTGATGGTGATCCTCATTTAAAATCCTATGATCCATTTGAGCATGATTTTCAAATGTTTCATTCTATTCTATTCTTTTGTGTTGAATCACAAAATGATGAATTTTTAAAAATCAAAAATCCTAATTAGCTCTCTCCACTTAATAACTAATTTCTTCAGAGAATATATTACATGAAAACAGCAATCATAACCTTAAACGGCAACTCAAATTACGGTAATCGTCTTCAAAACTACGCTTTACAGTTTTACTTAAAAAAGCTAGGAGTACAAAGCACTACCATAATTTTAAATGCACCTCAAACTCTGTGGTTTAGCTTTAACGATTATAATGTCTCTGACTACAAAATAAACTTTAAAAACATAGTTAAATGGGCTCTCAATTGGAGAGGCTTTAGAGATAATTATGGTACTTATATTCCTGAGAACATTGTAAGGCAGTATAAGATCAAACTCTTTACAGACAAGCATATTAACTCATTAAGAGTAAACTCCTATCAGGAAATTGTTAATGACTTTGATTTCTTTTTAACAGGAAGTGATCAGGTCTGGTCGCCTGTAAGTAAGATTTTATGGAATAAATTTGATCTAAACTTATTTAGAGCATCTAAAAAGGAATTAACTAAACAATGTCTAAAGGATTATTTTCTTACCTTCGCTCCAAAAGAAAAGAGAGTATCTTATGCAGCAAGTATAGGAACCTCATCTTTACCTCAAAAGAGTAAAAAGTTCTTTAAAGAGTGTTTTGTAGGTATGAGTTATATTTCTCTTCGTGAGGAGTCAGGTGTATCTATAGTCAAAGAATTAACTGATAAAAAAGCTGAAGTTCATGTTGATCCTACCTTATTATTAACTAAAGAAGAGTGGTGTAGTATTGAGCTTAAACCTTCCTATCTAAATGATAATGACAATTACCTATTGTCTTACTTCTTAGGAGATTTACCAGAATCGGTAAAGCAAGTAGCAAAAGAGAATAATCTTAAAGTTATTAACTTGATGGATAAAAACAATTTTGACGTGTATACTTCTCGAGTTGAGGAATTTTTATACCTTATTCATCATGCAAAATTAGTGGTAACAGATTCTTTCCATGCTTGTGTATTCTCAATTATCTTCAATACACCTTTTATTGCTGTTAAAAGACAGCAAGCAAGAACTCTTAATATGTTAACAAGACTTGAAACTCTAACTTCCTATTTTGGCTTTGAAGATAGGATCAGTGACTTTAGCAATATACATTTAACTAAAGAACAGCTCTTTAATATGGATTTTAGTAAAGTTGAATTTATACTAGATAAGCAAAGACAAAGAAGTTATGAGTACTTTGCAAAGATATTTGCTTTGAAGTAATGATCAACGGATCAGAATTTATAGGAGTAGCTGTAATTCTTAAACACGCACATAATACTCTTAATAACAGAAAAATGATATTTCCTCGTTTATCGTCAATGAGAGCCTTTGAATTAGTAACTAAATCGAAGCACTCATGAATTTATTATAAGGTAGATCTTGTTGATCTTAAAAATAAAGTTAGTCTAGTCGTAAAGGTCTATAAAAAAAGCCTTCTGTCCTTTAGAAAAATGAAAATAGATAATGAAATTGAATAACAAGTTAATCGCTAAAAACGCTATTTATATGTATCTGAGAATGCTTGTGGTTATTACTATTTTCATGATAACCACAAGACTAGTTATATTAAAGTTAGGTATTGAAGATTACGGTATTTATAGTATTGTATCTGGAATATTAGTTTTCCTTTCTTTTATTAATGGATCACTTTCTCTAGCATCAGTAAGGTTTATTACATTTGAGATCGGTAAAGAAAATAACAAAAATAGAATAAATGATACGTTCTCCTCTTGCTTATTTATACACATAGCTATTAGTATTACAGTATCAATTGTGTGTTTAATTATTTGTCCTTACTTAATAAAAAATCAGCTAATAATACCTACAGAGCGTTTAACAGCTGCGCAATTCGTTTTTTACTTTTCTGTAATTTCAGTTGCAATCCAAATTTTGCAGACTCCATTTACTTCACTGATAATTGCTCATGAAAGATTTAATATTATTGCCATTATTGAGGTACTTAATGCATTTTTTAAATTAATTATTGTTTATTTACTATATTTTTCAACGATAGATAGATTAGTTTTGTATGCAGGATTGTTTACTCTAACAACTATAATAATTTTCCTAATTACTTGTTGTTACTGTTTAACAGTATTTGAAGATTATCACATTAAGATATGTACAAATAAAGAAATATTATTACCTATTTTAAAATATACAGGCTGGCAGTTGTATGGAAATTTCAGTGTCGTAGCTATAACTCAAGGAATTAACTTTTTGTTAAACATAAATTTTGGACCAATGATGAACGCTGCTTACGATATATCTGCTAAAGTAAGTGCCATAGTACTAGGTTTATCATCAAATATTTCATCCGTAGTTACACCTCAAATTACAAAGTCTTACTCTGCATCTGACAATACAAGAACTATTTCTTTAATGAAATTCACCTCAAAAATAATGTTATTAATGATGCTATATGTATGTGTACCATTAATCATTGAATGTCAATATGTTCTTAAATTATGGCTTGAAACACCTCCACCACATGTCGTTACTATTTTAAGGTTCATGCTAGTTTGGAATATTATTGTTTCGATGAATTATTCACTAAGCATTGTGTCGAACGCCACAGGTGATTTAAAAATATCATCAATAATTTCAGGTACAATGTATTTGTCTGTTTTTGTTATTTCCTATGTTTCTTTTAAATTTAATGCTCCATACTGGGTACCATTTTTATATAATGTAATTTTTGTTATGTTTTCTCCTTTATACTGTATACCTCCTATAAAAAAACACATTAAATCGTTCTCGTGGTTCAAAGAGATGTTTTCAACTCAAGTAAAAGAATATCTAATTATAGTTATCTTAATTTTTACAATATACTATACAACGCTTTTTCAAGAATCATCTTTTTCTAGATTAGTTGTAACAACCTTAATCAGTTGTATAACAATCTCGATACTGTTTTTCTTTATTATTTTTAGTAGGAAAGAAAGAAACAGAATTATTGACATTATACGAAATAGATACTATAAGTTAGCACCTTAGGTTTTATTGATATTAAATCTATGTCTATACATTTTTAATGTTGATGATTACAATTGAATTGCTGTAACTAGCATTGAAATTCATGTTTTATGTTTGTGCGTAATATTAAAAATTCTTATGAATATCGCTTTTCAACGTATTAAGGGATTCTATTTTATGATAAAGCAATACATTAAGTTATGTATAAAAGGAGCAATTTCCAAACAATATGATCTAATTTTAGATCCTAATACCAAGTTCAAAAGAATTTTTGAAATTAAAAAAAATACTTGGGAAGACTCAAGTTACCCTGCTTGTTATATGCATTCACAAGAGCAACATTTAAAAGTATTTAAACCTGCTGAATATATTTATGAAGAAAAGGATGCTACAGTTTTTTTAGATTCAGATGTAGTACTGACAGATAAAGGTGTGTATTGGTATAAATACAATCAAGAAGAATTTCTAACATGGTACAAAGGGATCCCTGATTTAAATGTATTAAGTTATAGAAAAGAAAAAATTCGTTTCTATAAATACTTTAAAACAAAAAAAATAGAAGGTAAAGTATTGTCTTTAATTGGAGTTTGGTCTTCTCATTGGGGGCATTTTATGTTCCAATATTTACCGAAGTTTTTTTATGCCTGCGAAGCCGGTTTTTTTTATGAAAAAATTTCAATTCTTGTGCCGTACAATATTGATCATACAATGCTTGAAATTATCAAAAGGTATTTAAATAATTATCCGAAAGCAAAATTAATCTTTGCAGAACCTAGAACAAACTATGTATGTGAAACTTTGTATTTTGCTCCTGCAGTACAATATTCTTGGGTTGATTATAACTCTAGGATTGATTATACAAGTTGTTTATCAGAAAGAGTAGAAAACGCAATTCGTCACTACGTAGCATTACCTTTGATTGAGAAAGTAAAGAATAATAAGATGGTTTATGATAAAATTTTTTTGGGTAGACCAGCAACCAAACGAACATTAACTAATTTTGACGAAATTCATAAATACTTTATGAACTTAGGATTTGTAGATATTGATCCTGCGACTCTTTCTTTAGAAGAAAAAGCAGATATATTCTACCACGCTAAAATCGTTGTTGGTTTATTTGGATCATCTTTCTTTAATTTAATATTTGGCAATAACACTAAGTGTTTATGTCTAACTAATTTTAAGTTTATGACTGAAAATTCCTATTATAATCTGATCAGAAACAATGTATCAAAATATATTAACGTAACAGGACAAGATGAAAACTGTTCTTATCATACAAATTTTTATATTTCTTTAGATAAGGTTAAGTCCGCTTATACCATGTTAATATCAGAAAAAACAACAACTAATTTCGAACATTAAGTATGTTTAGTTGCAACTAATGTATAAAATTTTGTATTGTAATTCATCCAGATTATAATTCAATTGTCTAGACAATCTGTTTTATTAACATTAAAAATGGCTGTTAAACTTACTTTAAAAGCGTTATCTATTCCTAAGTAGTTCATTTTCATATGTTCTATTCTTTTGGAAAATTAACTCATTGTATATTAATCTCTCTATTATGAAAGTTGTATTACTTGCAGGCGGTCTTGGAACCAGAATTTCTGAGGAATCTCAGTATAAACCTAAGCCAATGATTGAAATTGGTGGTAAACCTATTCTTTGGCACATCATGAAAGAGTATTCTTACTATGGTTTTAATGAATTCATTATTTGCGCAGGTTATAAGCAACACGTAATAAAAGACTGGTTTGCAAATTATTTTTTACATAGTAGCGATGTAACCTTTGATTTTACGTTAGGAAAAAACGATTTTGAAACCTTAAATCACCATTGTGAGCCATGGAAGGTAACTGTTGTAGATACCGGTTTAAACACCATGACAGGTGGAAGAGTAAAGAGAATTCAACGCTACGTTGGTAATGAAACCTTTATGCTGACCTATGGTGATGGTGTCTGTGATGTAAATATTAAAGATTTAGTAAGTTTTCATAAGAAACATGGAAAGCTTGCAACTTTAACTGCCGTTATGCAAGAGCAACAAAAAGGCATATTAGATATTGGTGGTGATAATGCTGTTAAGTCTTTTAGAGAGAAGAGCTTAATTGATAGTGCTCCTATTAACGCTGGTTATATGGTTTTAGAGCCTGAAGTGTTTGATTTACTCGAAGGTGATGACACTATTTTTGAACAAACTCCACTTACAATTCTAGCTGAGCAAGGTCAACTTATGTCATATCTTCATAAAGGCTTTTGGCAATGTATGGATACTAAAAGAGAGATGGATCTTTTAGAAAGAATGCTTGCTATGGGCAAAGCTCCTTGGAAGAAATGGGACGATTAAACATTTGAAGATAATTAAGATGTCAAATAATCTATTTAATCTTGAATTTTACAAAGGCAAAAGAGTCCTATTAACAGGTCATACTGGTTTTAAAGGAACTTGGATGACTAAAGTCTTGTTAAAAAGTGGATCTAAGGTTTTAGGGTATAGTAATGGAATACCAACAGAACCTAATTTGTTTTCTATTGCCAATCTTGAGCCTTTCATTAAGACTAAAACAGACTTAAGTTCATTCAAAATTGATTCTACTGATCTTGATGAACCTTATTTGATAGATGTTCGTGGTGATATTTGTGATCTTAAGAAACTAAAAAAGTATTTTGACTTGTTTAAGCCACAGATAGTCATTCATATGGCGGCACAGCCTTTAGTTAGAGAAAGCTATGTAAATCCTGTCTTAACCTACCAAACTAACGTCATGGGAACAGTAAATGTTCTTGAATGTGTGCGTCATACTGATTCAGTTAAAAGTGTACTCAATGTAACCACAGACAAAGTTTATAAAAACAATGAATTTTTTTGGGGATATAGGGAAAATGAATATTTAGATGGCTTTGACCCTTATTCAAATAGTAAGAGTTGCTCTGAATTAGTAACTCACTGCTATAAAAATTCATTTTTATCTAATATTGCTGTTTCTACTGCAAGAGCTGGTAATGTTATAGGTGGTGGTGATTTTTCAAAAGACAGGATCATCCCTGACTGTGTTCGTGCAATGGAACATCATGAAGCAATTAAGGTTAGAAACAAAAATTCCATTAGACCTTACCAACATGTGCTAGAGCCTGTAATGACTTATTTAATGGTAGCTCAAAAACAGTTTGACAATTCTGAATTTCAAGGTTACTACAATGTAGGTCCTGACGATTGTGATTGTGTGACTACAGGTCAGTTAGTTTCTCTTTTCTGCAAACACTGGTCTGACAATGCAACTTGGCTTGACTGCAGTGAAGAGAACGCACCTCATGAAGCTAATTTTTTAAAGCTTGATTGTAGTTACCTAAAATCAAAATTTAATTGGAAACCAAGATGGCATATTGATGAATGTATGAAACTTACTTGTGAGTTAAGTAAATGCATTCTAAATCATAAAGGTAATGATACTTCAGTATCAGACCTAATGAATTCTCAAATAGATTTATATCTTAACTAGGAAACGTATATGTGGAACAACGAGCAAGAAGCTAGAGCACAAATTAAATCCCTTGTTTGTGAGTATTACAATCAATTTAAAAAATCAAATTCAACCTTTAAAAATGGCGATAGAATCACCTATGCAGGTCGTGTCTTTGATGAAAAAGAAATGTGTGCTTTAACCGATGCCACCCTTGATTTTTGGTTAACCACTGGACGTTTTGCAGAACAGTTTGAAGCAGATTTTTGCAAGTTCATGAAGGTTAAATATGCTCACATTGTAAATAGTGGATCATCCGCAAATCTAATTGCTTTCAGTGCATTAACTGCTAAAGAGTTAGGTGATAGACAAATTCTTCCTGGTGATGAGATTATTACTGTAGCTTGTGGCTTTCCAACTACTATTACCCCAGCTTTAATCTATGGTGCAGTTCCTGTGTTTGTAGATATAACAGTTCCTCAATATAACATTGACGTAACCAAGTTAGAGCAAGCCTTATCACCTAAGACTAAAGCTGTAATGATAGCTCATACTTTAGGTAATCCATTTGATTTAAAATCTGTAAGAGAGTTTTGTAATAAACACAACTTGTGGTTAGTTGAAGACAATTGCGATGCTTTAGGCTCTGAATACACCATTGATGGTGAAACTAGATTTACTGGAACCTGGGGCGATATTGGTACTTCATCATTTTATCCACCTCACCATTTAACTATGGGTGAAGGTGGTTGTGTCTATACCAACAATCCTTTATTACACCGCATGATTTTATCATTTAGAGATTGGGGTAGAGGCTGTACCTGTCCATCAGGAAAAGATAATACCTGTAACCACCGTTTTGATGGCAAGTTTGGAGAGTTACCTGTAGGTTATGATCACAAATATGTTTACACCCATTTTGGTTACAACTTAAAGGTTACTGATATGCAGGCAGCCATTGGTTGTGAACAGCTTAAAAAGTTCCCAGAATTTGTAGCAAAAAGACGTCATAACTTTAATAGATTAAAGAACTCATTAAAGTCAGTTGAAGATAAACTAATTCTCCCAACTGCTGTAGATAGCAGCAATCCATCATGGTTTGGCTTTTTAATTTCAGTTAAACCTGAATCAGGCTTAAAACGTAATGCTGTAACTAGCTATCTTGAAGAGCACAACATTCAAACTAGATTATTGTTCAGTGGCAATATCATTAGACATCCTTGCTTTGATCAAATTAGAGGAACTGACAAATATAGAGTTGTAGGTAGCCTAGAAAACTCTGATTTTGTAGTAGAGAACACCTTTTGGGTTGGTGTATATCCTGGCATGACAGATGATATGATTGATTATATGGCTCAGGTTATTATTGAGGCTGTGACAAAGTAGTATATGAAAGCATCAGATCTCATTGTAAAAGAAATTATTAAAGCTAGTGGTACAACCAGATTCTTTGGCTATATAGGTGGAATGGTTGCACATTTAGTTGATAGTATTTACCGAAGCGATGAATGTGAACTTGTAAATTGCATAACAGAGCAAGGAGCAGGATTTGCAGCTGACGGTTATGCTAGAGTAACTAACAAACTAGGTGTTGTTTTTGTTACAAGCGGACCTGGTGCTACTAATTTGGTAACACCAATAGCAGACTGTTATTTTGATTCTGTTCCAGTTTTGTTTATTTCAGGTCAAGTAAATTCATACGAATACAAAAGGCTTTCAATTAGGCAAAATGGTTTTCAAGAAACAGATATTGTGTCAGTTGTAAGGTCTATAACTAAATTTTCCAAAACTTTACTTAATAAAGATTCATTAGTCCAAGAAATAAGAAATGCCATTAAAATTGCTTTAACTGGCAGAAAAGGTCCTGTATTGCTGGATATACCAATGGATTTGCAAAGAGCTGAAATCGATTTACAAGCGATTACACACTTTGATAACTTGGATATATACCAAGAAAAAACTAGCACCTCAAAATTAGTAAGTTTTTGCAAAAGAGCATTAAAATATTCAAAAAGACCATTAGTGCTAGTAGGTAATGGATGTAGAGATAACAATACAAGAAAGGCTCTTCAATATTTTTTTTCAAAAACAAGAATTCCTTGTGTAGAGTCAATTCATGGTATTGATGCGGTAGCGCCAAATTATGAATATAATTTAGGTTTTATTGGAAAGTATGGCGAGAGATTTAGTAATCATGCTTTTTATAATTCAGATTTTTTGATTGTCCTAGGAGCTAGATTAGATATTTGCCAAACTGGAGCTAAAACTGAATTTTTGAATTCAAAGACTATCTTTCAAATTGATATAGATGATTCAGAGATAATTAATTCAAAGTTTGGAAATTTTGTTTTTAAACATGATATAGAGGAATTTCTACACTCATTTAATGAATCGTCGGTTGATGATTTTCAATTAGATATAGCGGATTGGTTATCTTATTGTTCTACAATTAAAAGCGAATTTAATTATATGAACAAGCAATTCTTCAAACCGAATGAAATCATATCTCAAATTCTCCAATATACAGACGATAATTCTGTCGTAACGTTTGATGTTGGACAAAACCAAATTTGGGTAGCTCAAAGTCTTCTTTATAGAAAATCTGGATTTGCGATTACTTCAGGTGGTCTAGGCTCTATGGGATTTTCTCTGCCTGCTGCAATAGGTGCATCATTTACAGCTGAGCGAGTATTTGCCTTCTGCGGTGATGGTGGTTTTCAGATGAATATCCAAGAATTAGAGGTTATAAAAAGAAGAAATCTAAATATCAAAGTAATTGTACTAAATAATAATTCTTTAGGAATGGTTAAGTCTTTCCAAAAACTTTATTTCGATGGTAGATATGCTTCTACTTTTGAAGATTATTCTTGTCCAAATATTAAGAATATTGGCAACGCCTATGGGATCCGTTCTGTAAGTATAAAGTCATCAAATTTTAATATAGATGATATCAACAAATATTTAGAAGATCATGAGCCGTGTTTAATAGAGATTGTATTTGAACCATCTTCTACTACAGAGCCAAGATTAACGTTTGGAAATAATCTTTCACATCAAGAGCCACAATTGAATGATCATTTAGAGCAAAAATTCGATAATAATAATTTACTTGAGCAAACTGAATTAGAATATAACCACCTTTTTAAATAATTCTTCTTGTATTTAAATGAACAGCATACTAATAACAGGTGCAACTAGCATGATTGGAGTTGCACTTATCGAAGAAGCTTTAGCAAATGAAACTGAAGTATTTGCAATTGTAAGAAACGGTACTAGGAGACTGAGCAGGTTGCCATCTTCCCCTTTATTGCATGTAGTATTTATTGATTCTTTAAACGAATATCAATCAATTCTCAAAAATATAACTAAACCAATCGATGTCTTTTACCATTTTGCTTGGCTATATACAGAAAAGCAATACCGAAATGAGCCTGTATTGCAGAACGAGAATATTGCAATATCGTTGAAGATGGTGGAATTTTGTAAGGCATTAAACTGCAAAAAATTCGTGTTTGCAGGTTCTCAAGCAGAGTATGGGCCTAGAACGGATAAAATCTATGCAACAGATAGAGTAGCTCCTGTTCTTTCATATGGTATAGCAAAGTATGCTGCAGAAAAACTTACTGCTAACTTATGCTCACAGAATGGAATTGTTCACGCTTGTGGTCGTATTTTTTCTGTTTATGGAAAGAACGACAATGAGGGAACAATGTTGAATTATGCAATCTCTAAATTTAAAAACAAAGAGAATGCATATTTCACAAGTGGTCAGCAGAAATGGGATTACTTAAACGAAAAAGATGCTGGAAATGCCTTTTTCCTTATAGGAGATAAGGTTAATAGTAATTTTATATGTAATGTAGCTTCAGGAATAAGTTTACCTATATATATATATATATGGTTGCAAATTTATTTAACTCTAAAAAATATTGCGTATTTAATCAAGTAGAAACTCAACCACTAGGGCTAGAAGCTGATATTGCAGAATTAGAATCACTAGGTTTTAAACCATCTATTAAATTCGAGGATGGAATTAAAACTATGGTTGAGATTAAAGGTTAGTTAATTTTTTGTTAAATAATTAGAAACATATGATTGGAAAATTATCTTCAACCTACAGACGTTGGAAAAAACATAGTAAATATCTCTCATTATTACCTGATAAATTAGAGGTTGTTAATACAGGTAGTTCTCCTTTATATAATGCATTTGATTACAATTTGTGGAAATGCAAAGGAGGAAATTTTGCGTATCAACCACAATCTTTATATTACGATATTAAAACTTTAGAGAAATATAAAAATAAATTGGCTAAAAATGCAATCATTCTATTTGGGGTTGAGGAATTTAAGCTTTGTGCTGAATACGTAGATATTGTTAAGGATTATAAATATTATTTATGGTTAGATGAAAAACAAGTTCTTACATATAGTAAGTTAAGAGCTTTTCTTTTCCGATTTTTTCCTTTTATCGCATATCCTCAATTTATTTTGAGAGATATAAAATCGATTATAAAAGTATTACTTCGTTATCATGTATCTCAAAGAGCTGACGCTTCAACTGAAATAGAAGATATTATATATGCAAAAGAATGGTTGAGAGGATGGACTAATGAATTTAATTGGAATGAAGGTTATACTTTAAGTGCCGAGCAACTTAAGATTTTGGAACTAAATAAAAAACGCTTAGTTACTGCTATTAAAGAATGCAAAGAGAAGAATTATAGACCATACATTGTTATACCTCCTTTTAGTCCAAATTTAATAAAAATTTTACCTGAGAAGTTATTAAAAGACTGCCTTTGGGATCCTATTGTAGAAATATCAAAAGAACAAGATATTGAAATTATTGACTGTTACCATGAACCACTATTTTCAGATTGGTCTTTATATGCAAATGCACTAATTTTAAATAACAGAGGTAAAGAGATGTTTAATATCTATATACAAGAAAAATTGAAACTTAAGCAATAAGCAATAATCTTTGGTGCGCAAATGAAAAATTCAAAAATTTATACATTAAGAAATGGAATTTCAATTCCATGGATTTCTTTTGGAACTGGTGTAATTTGGAGATATACAAGAAATAAAAAATTATTTTTTAAACATTACTTAAGAATATTCTTAAGTTCTGTTAAACACCTTAGATTTAATAGAGAACTTAAAGGAAATCTTTTAATAAAATCTATATTAAATAATGCCTATAATGAAGGTTTTAGATCCTTTGATTCTGGTAGAATTTATGCTATGTCTGAATACTACATAGGAAAGGTATTATCACAAAAGCAAGACTTATTTATCACCACTAAATGTTCAACCATGGATGTAACAAGAGAGTACTCTCCATCTGATGTAAAAGGCAATTTAGAACTTTCACTTAAGTATCTAAACAGAGAATACGTCGACTTGTACTTATTCCATTGGCCTGAAGGTGATTGGTTAAATTACTATTCTCAAGTTATTGAATTGTATAAGCAAGGTAAAGTAAAAGCCTTTGGAGCTTGTAACTTAAGTATTGAGAATTTAAAAGAGATAGAAAATGCAGGATTAGAATTACCAATGGTAATGCAAACAGAGATGCACCCTCTTTATGCACGCCACGAATTAAGACAATATTGTCAAGATCATAATATTCAAGTTATGGCTCATACTCCTACATGTAGAAATTGTGATAAGTTCACAAAGATTGAATTAATTCAAGAACTATCAAAAAAATACCACAAAACACCTGCTCAAATAGCAATAAGGTGGCATTATCAACATAATGTAATACCAGTTGTTAGTTGCTTTAATAAAGAGCATATGCATGATAATTTGAACATCTTTGATTTTGAGTTAGATCAAAATGAAATGGAGCTTATAGATCTGTTGGACAGAAACTTAATTTTCATAAACTCTAAAGGTATTGATGATCCAAACTATATATACAATTTGTAACTCAATGTTCTAGTCGGTTATATTTACTTTAATGATATAATTTTTTTATTGTAATTAATTATGTCATTGTATGAATAAACAAAATGAAATCCCTAAAAGAATTAAAGAAAAATTTAAAAAAAGATACATCTAATTTCCCCCATTTAAAAGTTGCAATATTAGGAGACGTAGCAACTCAGTTTTTAACAACAGCTATACAAGGATGGCTTGTAGAAAATGGCTTCAGAGCAGAGATATTTGAAGCACCGTTTAATCAAGTCGAGAATCAGTGTCTTAATCCAATGAGTGAATTACATTCATTTTCAGCTCAATTTATTATTTTTATTCAATCAACGCATAAGCTAAATGAAAAATATAGCTTGTCTGACATTACTAGTTACAATCATCTAGCTAACGAAAGAATAGCATTTATTTCTAAAGTTTGCCAAATTTTTAAGAAATCAACTATCATTTGTTGTAATTATCCTGAGATTGATGACTCTGTTTTTGGGAGTTATTCAAATAAAGTATCTTCTTCTTTTCTTTATCAAACAAGAAAATTGAATTTGGCTCTGATGGATCTTTCTCAGAGTGTTGATAATTTAATGATATGCGATTTATCAAGCATACAAAACAAGTATGGCAGAGATCTGATATTTGATCCTTCAATCTACGCAAGTACCGAAATGAATGTTAGCGTGGACTTTGTTCCTGTTATAGCCAAAAGCATGGTAGATATTATTCTGTCTATAAAAGGTAAGGAAAAGAAGTGTGTAATATTAGATTTAGATAACACTTTGTGGGGTGGCGTTATAGGAGATGATGGAGTATCCGGAATAGAGCTAGGTCATGGACTCGGAATCGGTAAAATGTTTACTGAATTTCAAGAGTGGTTACTTAAATTAAAAAATAGAGGAATAATTCTTTGTGTTTGCAGTAAAAACAGCGAGGAAGTTGCTAAACAACCTTTTTTAAATCATCCAGATATGGTTTTAAGACTTAAAGATATTGCTGTATTTATTGCTAATTGGGAATCAAAAGTAACAAATATTAGAACAATCCAAAAAATTTTAAATATTGGTTTTGATTCCATGATCTTTTTAGATGATAATCCTTGCGAGAGAGGAGTTGTCAAAGAGAATATCCCTGAAGTTGTTGTACCAGATCTTCCTAAAGATCCTTCTCAATACTTAGAATATCTTTACTCATTAAATTTGTTTGAAACATCATCTTATAGTGTTACCGATCTCAACAGAACAAAGCAGTACAAAGAAAAAGCTGAAAGGGAAATATTTCAAAGTTCATTTGATAACGAAGATGACTTTTTAAAATCATTGAATATGAAATCAGTAGTAAGTTCTTTTGATGATTTTAATATACCAAGAATAGCTCAATTGACTCAAAGAAGTAACCAATTTAATTTGCGAACAATTAGGTATACAGAGGCCGATATAAATAGAATTAGTTCGTCTCAATTTTATATTACTAGGTATTTTACATTATCTGATAGATTTGGAGATAATGGGTTAATTTGTGTGGTTATCTTAAAAAAACAAGATGAACAGAGCCTTTTTATAGAAACTTGGTTAATGAGTTGCCGTGTTCTTAATAGGGGAATGGAGAGCTTTGTTCTCAACAATCTTATTAAAGTTGCTAAAGACAATGGTTTTAAAAAGATTATTGGAGAATACTTACCAACTCAAAAAAATGCACTTGTTAAAGGATTATATAGCAAGTTAGGTTTTGAAAAAATTCCAAATTGTACTACCGATTTATACCAGATTTCTACAGATAATTATACTGATCGAAATTGTTTCATTGAGAGAATTGATAATAATGGCTAGTGTTTTTTTGTTTGAAGGATTTTCAAAGAAAATTCCTTTTGTTGTAACGGAAAGAGTGTACCGTTTATTTCAAGAATGCTCAAACGATTTAAATCCACTCCATGTAAATGATGGCTATTCTAAATCTCATGGATTTAGAGAATGTGTTATGTATGGAAACATATTAAATGCATTTATTTCATACGCTATAGGAATGGAGCTTCCCACTAAAGATGTTATTTTGCTAACACAAAGTATACAGTATAAAAAGCCAGTTTATTTAAATGATTCTTTAATTATGGAATTAAGAACTGAAAGCTTTTCAGAAGCTGGTAAATCAGTGACTTTTAAATATAAATTTAGTAACAATAATAAGATTATTGTTGCCAAGGGCGACATTATGATAGGTTTAATTTAATGAATATAATAATTACAGGCGGTACTTCAGGTTTAGGAAAAGCGACAGTTGAATTACTTGCTTCAAAATTGGATAATACGGTTTATTTTACTTATAGGTCAAAAAAGGAAATAGCAGATAAACTAGAAAAGACATATCCGAATGTTAGATCAATTCATTGTGATTTCTGTGAAGAAGAAAGCTTAAATAGTTTTGTAGAAGCGATACACGGCTTTGATCCTGATGTATTAATCAATAATGCATACACAGGAACTACTCTTGGTAATTATTTTTATCGCACCAAAATCGAAGAATTCGAATATTCTTTTAAATCCAATGTAATACCCTTAATTAAAATTTCTCAAGAAGTTATAAAAGAATTTCGTAAAAAGAAGTCAGGAAAACTTATCACTGTATTGTCTTCAGCTCTTGTAGGTGCTCCTCCTTCAGGATTTTCTGTATATTCATCTACAAAAGCATATATAAAACAATTAGCTATTTCATGGAGTAAAGAGTACATTTCGCTCGGTATCACAAGTAATACTGTATCTCCTGATTTTATGTTAACTGACTTAACAAAAAATTTAGGTGATTTCGTTATAAAACAGCAAGAAGAATCAAATGTTCTAAAAAGGTTGTTAGAACCAAGTGAAGTAGCAAGAGTAATATACGATTTAGTATATGCGCCTCAATATGTGAATGGTGTAGATATACCAATCAATTTGGGAGTTAATTTGTAATCTAATTAGGTTGAGGTTAGTGATATGAATAGAGAACAAATTCTAAAAGAAATGAATGACATTTTTACTGATGTTTTGGATGTTGATGATTTAGTTCTTACAGATGAGACTTCAGCAGAAGATGTTGAAGAGTGGGATTCTTTATCCCAAATTATTCTCATATCAGAAATTGAAAAGCATTTCCATATAAAACTTGAAGCTAAGGAAGTTATGGAATGTGATAACGTTGGTGATATGATTGATGTTATTAAAGGAAAGTTAGGATGATAGAAATTCTTGATAAGCATAAATGCAGTGGTTGCGGAGCTTGCTTAGATGTTTGTCCTAAAAATGCAATTTCTATGTCTGTTGATAAGGAAGGCTTTTGGTATCCTAAAGTAGATAAAGATAAGTGCGTAGATTGCTCTCTATGCAATAAGGTATGTCCTATCGAGCATAAGGTTGAAGCAGAAATGTTTGCTAAACCTGAATGCTATGCGGCAGTAAATAAAAATTTATTTGTGAGATTTGACAGTACTTCTGGCGGTGCATTTTCAGCATTAGCCAATTGTATGTTTAAGCAAAAAGGCGTAGTAGGTGGAGCAGCTACTGATTCTGAATTCAACGCTCATCAAATCTTAATTCATAATAAATCTGATCTTGAAAAGATAAGAAGTTCTAAATACTACCAAAGCGATGCTACTGGTTTTTATCAAGAAGTAGAAAATCAACTAAAGGCAGGAAAACCAGTACTAGTGTGTGGTTCCCCTTGCCAAATGGCTGGATTGAGAGGGTATTTAAGAAAAGACTATGAAAAACTAATCATCGTAGATTTTATTTGTCTATGTATGCCATCTCCTAAAGTATTTAAAAAATACATTCAGCATATTGAACAAACATATGGATTCAAGGTTGTAGAAACAAAAGCTAAATGTAAAGAGTTAGGATGGAGAAATTTAACTCAGATGTTTGTTCTTGAAAATGGTGCTCATGTATATCAAACGCATGATAATAATCCATTTCAGTTCTTCTATATGACTTCAAGAACTTGTGTTAGACCTGTTTGCTACGAATGTCCATTTAAAGGTTTTCCAAGGTGTGCAGATATTACTATTGGCGATTATTGGCAAAAAGAAAAAGGCAACAATAACTGGGATTACATAAAGAATTTTGATTATGATGCAGGAACTTCCATTGTATTAGCAAATAATAGTAAAGGTTTAGCGTATTTGGAAAAATGCAAAAATTCTTTGAAATTACAAAAAGTAAGCCTAGATAGCGTTTTAGAAGGAAATTTAGCTTTAACAGTTCCAATTAAACCATCTACAATTGATAGAGAAAAATTTTTTGAAGAATTAGAAAAAACACCTTTTGGTGAATTGTATAATCGCTACAAATCAAACTTTAAAAACTCAATAAAAGATAGACTAAAAAAATATTATCGAATAGTTAAACAGCTCAGAACAAATCTGCCTTTATATTACCAGTTATTAAGATATAACGGTTTAAAAAATATTATTTCCAAGGATAAGGCTTTAATTATTCCTCTTAAGTACAGCAGACTTTCCTTTGATAATCTTCACAATATTAAAATTAATGGAAATTTAGTGGTAGGAACAAAAAGGTTAAAAAAGTCACATCGTGAAACGATACTTTTTGTAGAAGATTCTGCTTCTTTAACAGTTAATGGAAAAGTTGAGGTAGGATACGGTTCTGATATTGAAGTATTTAAGGGGGGAAAACTTACTCTTGGTAGATGTTGGATGAATTGTAATGCAGAAATTATATGTACAAACAGCATATCAATAGGTAATTACGTAGGAATAGGAAGAAACGTCTGCATTAGAGATAATAATGGTGGTCACTTAGTAAATAGACCTTACTATAAGGATGAAAGACCTGTTGTAATTGAAGACAAGGTATGGATTTGCTCTAACGCAACAATTATGCCTGGAGTTACAATCGGTCAAGGTGCAATTATTGGTGAAGGAGCTTTAGTTACAGAAAATGTACCTCCATATTGTATGGTATCAGGGAATCCTGCAAAAGTAATAGATAAGGATGTGTTATTTAATTGGTCATCAGGAGTTACAAACTAACTATTTTACAATGCCCAAGTCTAGATGATTGAGCAAACGAGCTAGAATGTAAAGTTTAAATGCTAGCACGTAACGTGCTAGCTATATTAAATTTAGTTGGTCATCCAACAATCACCAATTGACCTTGTGACAATGGTAGTTTTGATTGCTCGTCGTAAAATTTATGACATCTGTTTACCATTATTTGAAGGCTCTATGCTATTTTAAAAAATTAGGTTTTCCAAATTCGCCATTCAAGTAGTTATCTCTAAGTTTTTGGTCAAATCTTAATCCTTTTTTCATTTCGCTAATTCTAGATAAAGAAGATTCTCCTTTGGTATTTTTATTAATAACCCAATATTCATCTCGCCTCATAATATCTTGATCTAAAAGAGAGATATCATGGCAAGTAAAAATGAATTGAATTTTAATTTTTCGTCCATCTTTTAAGTTACGATCTCTTGCTCTTTCTAAATACATTTGGATGATTTTTCTTGTTAGTAATGGATTTAAACTTCTGTCAAATTCGTCAATTACAATTACTAAATCGTTATAGCCACCTATTAGATCAAGTAGAAGTGGAGAAATATCAATAAGTCTTCTTGTACCGTCTGACTCTTCATTTAGCTCAAAATTAACATTATTGCCCAATGCATCTTTATGAATTGCTAGTAATCTAGATGCTACTAGTTCGTTATTTTTTTTATAGATAATTACATCAGTATTATTAGGGTTTGCTAGTTTAATAAATTTGCCATACTTTAAGTGTTCCTTTATGTCTGAAATATTTTTGTCAGATAAACCTAATGATGCAAAAGGTATATCTTCATGTTTTAGCGAATTAACACCAAGATCCAATTTTGAAATAATTTGATTTACTCCAAGCAAAGGATCTGATTTATTATCTTTTTCTAAATTATCATCATTCTGAATAACTGCGGCAGGAATTTTTGTAAAACGAGTTGTTGGACTAACTAAGATAAGTCTTAGCTTAAACCAAATGTAAACTTTAGCCAAAAACTTAATATCTTGCATAGCACATACTGTTAAGAAAAGAGTATTTTTAGGAACTTTTTCTGATAAAGCTTGAACAAGAATTTTTTCCTTTTCATCCGTATATTTAAAAGATAAATCAATGTCAATTTTATGTTTATTTCTTTCGTATACAGTCCTATATGAACGTGCTGTTTTAATTTCTAATTTTTCACTAAAAATTTCAGATGAATTAGCAGAGAATGAATATCTAACTACCTTATTGAGCGGTTTTGTGAAAAATTCAATTTCAAATGCTGACGGTAAATTTTGAGATTTTCCATCTAACTTAAATGGAATTACGTTGATTGGATCAGAATATACCCTTGGCTTTGTAATAAAATCTTTTATAAATTTAAGTGCTTTAAAGAAAGATGATTTTCCACTTGCGTTATAACCGTAAATGGCCGTAATAGGAAGAAGAGAAGATTTAGCCGAATCTTCTAAATTGATTAAAGTATCTGAAAATCTTCTTTCTTTTGAATTTTCCATTGAGAAAGATGCTTCTTCTTTAAAAGAACACCAATTCTTAATTTTAAAACTAACAAGCATAATAAGATGTACCGTTAAAAGTGAAATTATCACATAATATGATATTTCTTGATATTGTAAACTAAAAGCTATTACTAATCAAAGAAATATGATATATCGCGAGAAACAATAATTATCAATGAATTTCTAAAATTTGGCGGATTGATATATGTCTTATTATTTATCAATATGTTAACCTTTATTATATTAGAATATTCTAATTTAGAATATAAATTAACTGTATCCTTAAGCGTGAAAATACTACATAAAACAGTTGAATAGAATAAACAAATATGCTATCATTAAAATAATGAAGATGCAGAAGTATCTTTATTAAGACTAAGATTTGAATTTTTGCCTTGCATAAATTTTAATCTAACTGTTGCTTAACTGAAATTTTTATGAGGAAAAACGAAAAAAAACACTTAACTTTCTTCGATTATTCCTTACATGATAAGAGGTGAAAAAGAATAAATAAAAATGAATTCTAACTTAGATTTTAAAGTTATAACTCTCATTGGCTCAGCAAAAACCAATGAGAGTAATACAAAACACAAAGATAATTATAACAATCTATGTGCAATGCTATGTGACAGTGACATTATACATGATTGTTCTGGTTTTTCTTTATTTTATTCAATTAAAATTCCAGGAGAAACTCATGGACGCATATTTTAACCAATTTATTGAAAATATAACTTTAACTGAAGATCAATGCAGTGATGCTCAAACTAAATATCAAAATGTAGCATTTAAACTTCAAAAAAAGTATTACCCATCGTTAACCGATTATGATCCAAGTAAGAAATTTCTTTTTGGATCTTATAAAACAAAGACTAACGTAAGACCTTTAACAGAGGATCAAGATGTTGATCTTTTATATAAGTTACCAAAAGATGAATTCTATAGATTTGTAAATCGTAAATGTAATGGTGCAGCAGATTTACTGCATGAAATTGCATCGTACTTAAAAGACAGTTTTCCTACTACTGAAAATATTAAGGGATGGATAAATGTCGTACTCATCGAATTTTCAGAGCATCACCATAATATTGAAATGTTACCTGCTTTTGAAAAGGAAGATGGAACTTTTATAATTCCAAATTCTAAAGATGGCGGTAGTTTTGAAACTATTGATCTAAGAAAGCAATTAGAGAAATTTTCAGAATCAAATAAGGCTACTAACGGATTAACTAGAACATTAGCAAAAATGTTTAAAGCATGGGATCACAACACGAAAAGCATGAATTACTCATCTTTTATGCGTTTAGAACACATTATTGATTTTTTGAATCAAATTTATCCTAATGGTAAAGAGGATTATCAATATTCCCAGATTATTTTGGATTACTTTTGGTTTATTAGGAATTACAACTTATGTGTGAGTGAAAATCTTACATATGTCAATAAAGCAATAACTCGTGCTCAAAATGCCATTAGTTACATCGATGAAGGTAAATTCTCTAAAGCATCAGTTGAGTACCAAAAAATCTTTGGAAAAGAGTTTCCTTCCGCAAAGGATAGCGAAAAATCATTTAATCCTAAGTTAGTCCAGAGGATAAGCCCATGGTCAAACTAACTATAGATGAAATCAATTGGCTGAAGGATAATTATCCATCTCTTAATTACTGCATCCTAGACTCTTCGATAAGAGGAGTCTTCCCATTCTGTTTAAAATATAGAAAAACGGTAATTCAAGATTCCTTTAAGATCTTTATAGATCTTCAAAATTCAGAGCGGAATACTTATCCAAAAGTGTATTCTGATGATCCTAAATTTAGGAGGTTAAGAATACTTGCTAAATTACCTAGAGAGGATGTTCATATCAACAAAGATGGAGCATTGTGCTTAGGCTTGCTTGAAAAATTTTGGAAACACCATCCAAATGGTTTGACAATTTGGAGTTTAGTTAATAACTTAAATTCTTTCTTCTATTGGATTGCCTATTACTATAGGTATCAAGAGGCTCCTTGGAAAAGTGAACCTCACGGTTATGCAGGAAGAATTATATATAGGTTGCAAAACATGACCAATTAACGACTACAAGGCTCTCTTAAAACTATATCGACTAATTAAGATTAGTTTAAGGAGAGCCATTTTGAATTTAGATTTAAATAATAAAGGTGCTTTATTATGTGTAATAAAAATAATCAATCAAACAATAAGTTATTAGAATTGCCTTATTCAGTTAAATTACTTTATAAAAGTATTGAGTATAGATACGTTAAGATTGTATGGACAGAAAAAATCCAAGAAAAACAAGCAGCAATTTATTGCGAATCAAAAGATCGTATTTTTTGGATAAATATAATCTTGATGACCTTGATATCATTTTTTTCTTTTGCTGAATTAATTCCTTGTTTAGCAGAACTTCTTGGAATAACAGATCTTAGAGTTAAGAATTTTATTACATTACTGGTTTGCTTATTTTCAGCCGCTTGTTCTGCACTTACTTTTATTCTTCAAAAAGTAAATTTTCAAGAGAATGCCTTAAAGTGCCATAAATTTGCATTAGGAGTAAGAGATATTAGAAATGATTACGATGCATTAATGACGGATATTAAAGCTGGCACTATCAAAAACTGTGAAGAAATAATGAAAAGACGAGATGAATTAAGTAAAAAGGAACTTGTTAGATTATCTGATGTACCCTATACAAGTAAAAATGCTTATAAAAATGCAGAAAAGGCTTTAAAGAAGAAGAAAGAAGTTCTTACTGAAGATGATGAGATTTTAGCTATGATTCCTAAGGATTTAGTTGAGTTATAGAAATTTAATGTCCAGACTTTCTTGTTGGTTGCAACAAAATCCAAACCATTAGGTGACACAATAGTTTGTGACTAGTTAGTTAAAACTATAGAAGAAGTCTCAACTAATAGCAAGTCAAAGTTACAGCAAGGAAGAAAGACTTGAGTATGTGTGCATGGAATTAAATATGACTAATATTTGAATTATCACATCTCATAGCTGAGTGTATTCAACATTACTTATCAAAGGTGTATTTATGTCAGACAAGGGAACATCAACAAAATCCAAAAATTCAGAAGACACTTCCAGAATTTCAAATAAAAAAATTAACATTAGATATTTCTTATCTAATAATAATGAATACGTACTAGAAAAAGATTTAACCAATACAAATGGAACGGAAGATAAGTATTTACTTAATAATAATGATATTTTTTCAGATGAAGAGAATGTAATAGACAAAGAAAAAAAGTTTGAAGAACAAATAAAAATCAGAGTTTCTTCATTCGTTAATAAGGGATTTGACAATATCATCGTTTTACTTGGTGCTGGTGCCTCTGTTGTTAATACCAACGATGAAAATGGTAAAAAAATTAAAGACCCGCAGTATGGTAAAACAGTTAATGATTTAAGAGATATAGTAAATCAAAAACTTAAAGAAAATAATTTTCTATCAATTGAGGAATTATCTAACATAATTCATTTTTCTGATACAGAGCTAAACAACATTAATTTTGAAGACTTTTTATCTCATCTAGAAGGTTATTGTCGCTATAACACATCTACTGAGAACAATAGCAGCACTAGCTCTAAAAAGTTAATTGAAGATATTAATAAATCTAGAAACAAAATTTACGAACTAATAAAAGACAATCTCTCGTATGAGTTCAAAAATGAAGTATTTAAGCATGGTGCTTTAATAAATATTGCTTTAAAACTGTCAACCAAGAGCAACAAGGCACATTTCGTTACAACCAACTATGACACGTTAATCGAAGAAGCTGCAGAGAAAGTACACGTTACAGTGTTTGATGGTTTCACCTTTTCTAAAGAACCTGTATTCGATAGTGACATGTTTGAGTGGAATCTTGTTAGGGATGTGCCATATGTTAATACAAGTGAACTTGAGTACAAAAAAAGAGTAATAAATCTATTGAAACTTCATGGCTCTTTATCTTGGAAAAAAGAAGATGACACTGTGTATAAAAGGGAAAATACAACCAATCCTTTAATAATATATCCAAGCTCAAGTAAATATGAGCAAACCTATTCAGAACCATATTTTGATCTATTTGCTAAATTTCAAGAATTATTAAAAAGAAAGAATACCTTACTAATCACTTCAGGTTTTAGTTTTGGTGATAATCATATCTCTAGAATGATCATTAAATCTATTGAAACTAATAGAACTTTGTCAATGCTATTTACCGATTACTCAATTGACGATTCACCAATTGTTGACCAGCTAAAACAACTATTGGAAGGCAAATATCCTGTAGCACTTCTAAAAGCCACTTTAAATGATGATTTAACAGATTACTTTGGATATAAAGAAAATGATTAATTTTTACAAAGATATCGATAAATCGCACTTTTTCTTAGGAAGAATTATCCAAGTTAATCGTGATTACTGCGTAGTTCAAGTTGAAAACAATTCATTGTTATCTCACAGGCTATTAGCAAATGAGGTTCTTGATCCAAATTCTATAAACTATAACGTAGTAATAGAAAACGAAAAAGGATTATTTTTAGGCGAAATTTTTTCAAATAATCTTGGATTTAGTGAAAAAGCTAAAAAGTCTGTATTTTCTGCTAATGACGATTTAGCAACCTCTTGTATTTACGTAAATCTTATTGGACTAAAAGCAAATACTGATGAACTGTTTAAATTACCAGGTAATAGTTCTGTAGGTATTTCTGATAAGGTTTATGTTGCTAATTCAGCTGTTGATGAGTGTTATCTTAAGTCAATAGACTTTAATAAATACAAGTCAAACAGTAAAGATGCTACTAAGGATGATCCTAATGTAATAACAGTTGGAAAATATTTAGCATCTAACCAAAAAGATGTAAAACTAAACGTAAATAGCTTGTTTAACAGACATTTGCTGGTAGTTGGTGCTACCAATAGCGGTAAATCAACCTCGTCTCTGTCAATTTTAAATTCTTTAGTTGAAAAGAAAAAGAAAGTTCTTCTTATTGATCCAACAGGTGAATACAACGATTCCTTTATTAACAAAAAATTTAAGAAAGTCACATTAGGTGTTGACTGTAGCATCCTTACTAAGGATGTTTCAGTAGTGCTATGGGGAAAGCTATTTAATATTAATTCAAATACTCAAGGTCCTGTTTTAGCGCAAGCAATTGATTCTTTAAGGTATATAAAGCAAGAAAAAATTCCCAACACAAATATCTATGTAAAAGAAGGTAAGTCAGAATCTAAAGTAAATAATGAATTAAAAAAGCTAAAGAATGAAAGTTTAGACTTTGAGATTAGGTATTTACCTGAACAGATTAAAGAAGAGTCTGTGTCATTAGATAAAAACAATACATATTTCTACGATAGCTTTAAAAGGAAGAACAACGAGTACTTAATAAGCAAAATTAAATTCTGGAATGATGAAAAGAACTTAACACAGATATTTACATCGTCTTCTAACTCAGAACAAACTTTATTAAGTCTTATTGATGATTTCTTAACTCAACAAACTAATAGTCTTTACATCGATGCATCTCAACTCGGTCTTGTCAGTGAATTAGGTTCAGTTGTAATAGACCTAATTTGCTACCACATCCTACAAAAAAAAGAAAAATTTACCCCTTTTGTCTTTTTTATTGACGAAGTCCATAGATATACAATGAATGATGAAAACGACTTAAAATCAAATGGATTATCTATGGCAGCAAGAGAAGGTAGAAAGAAAGGTATGTTTTTATTTCTTACTACCCAAAATCCAAGTGATATTCCATTAGATGTTATGAGTCAAATAGGATCAATCCTAGTTCATCGATTAACTAGTGGTGATGAAATTAAGGCAATTGAAAACTATTTAGATAAGAGCTCATTAGCTTTGTTAAAAAAGCTCAACCAAGGAGAAGCAATCTTATCAAGTATCAACATAATCAAGAACCTATATCTAAAGATAAATAAGTCTAATCTTATACACCATAATGAGACTCCATCTTTATAGTCTGATTGTAACAAAAGCAAAAATAACATCTTCGTGATCCTTGGAGCATTCTATGTACTCTATGTGCAATCGTGCAATACATGAAGCAATCAAAAACAAAGATCTTCTTATTGATACTTTAAATTTTGATAATATTAAAGCTAGCTGTATTGATCTAACCTTAGCCTCAACTATTGATTTTTTTCGTCCAACAAAGCCAATTGATCTTGTATCTATTCAAAAAGATGCCCAAGATGAGCTACAGCAATTAGCTCAAACAATCGATATAACAGAAGGTTACGATTTACAACCTGGTCAGTTGGTAAAAGGATATTCAAAAGAAAATATTAAATTACCAAGTTTTATTTGTGGCATAATTTTTAATATTGATTCACTTGCATCAATTGGACTAAATGCTGCTTTATCACAATATGTAAATCCAAGTTTTAATGGTCATAAGACTATTGTTCTCTATAATATGAGCAATCAAGTGATCAGAATAAAAGCAGGACTTAGAATTTGCAACTTAGTTTTATTTAAGACGGATGATAATCCAATAAGCTCCGATGAGCATCACCTTGATTTAAACGAAGTATCAAGCTATATTGACGAATTAGAAGCTACAGGAACAGATGATAATTCAAGTAATCTTGATACATCGATTGCTGATTTTATGGCAAAGAGAATTGATGAGATTGTAAAAGGAAAAGCATAACATGGCGGTGCATCCAGATTATGCAAGGAAAAGAATATCTGACTTTCTAAAGAGTGAAACTGATATTCCAAAGAAAGTGATAAGAGACTTAGCCATCAAAGAGTTACAAAACATCAAGCAATGCACAAATGATCAAAAGGCATTAACTAATGACGAGTTAAAGGAGTATATCAAGGCAAATTATCAAGCTTTAAAATCAGATTCCGATAAGATCATCTATGAACTTAGTAAAGAGATCTTACCAACCTCTGTGTTTAAGTACTTTTTAAAGCAGTTTGGGCTTATTTCATTGTTTCTTGTACCGCCTTTTTACATCTGTATTGATTACACTATCACAGCGTTGAATGCAGGTGAAGTTTTGACCAAAGCAGTAGCAGGAATTGCAAGTAGCCTGTTAATACTTGCCTTGATGATTTCCTCGGTACTTGCTAGCATCCTAAATAAAGGACATAGCTGAAAAGAGTTTTCTTCATGTCAGTTACCTGAGAATTGTGACAGTGACAATACTTTTGCTTCAACAATCTCAGCTGACTAGGCTCTGAAAGTTGTAACAATATACTTTTCCCTGCACAAAAACAGATCTAACCACCTACCCCATTCCATAAATCCTTAATTTTGATAGAATTAGGCATCAATTTGTGTAACTGGTAAATATTTCTCCCTCTTTTTAACTCATTGAAAAAGATAATATTTGTGGTGTCCGTTAAAAAGGAGAAAATTTATGGCACCATCAAACAATGCAGTTCACACAGAGCAGATCGTTCGAGATATCACCGGAAGTATTTTGTGTTCTTATCAGATTGCACATAAATATGGTTTAACCAAGATGACTGTAGACAGAATAGCAAGAATTCATCTTGGGGAAGAGATTTACCAGAAGAAAGAGCATCTGGCTTTAGAACATCTTAAGGAAGAATTTTTAAAGTTAAAGTCACAGGGATTGAGTATTCATAACATTGGGATCAAACTTGGACTTAGCAAAGCAAGTTCTTTTAACCTTGCCAGGAGATTTGAAGGTGAAGGCTGCGACAGTTGTGATGATGACGTGATCCAGATTGAGTCTATACCACAGTTTTGTGATACTCAGATAGAGGTAAAATCTCAGATGACAATATCAGCTCCTGCAGTAACACCTGAAGCAAGAGCTCACAGTAGCTGTAAAGAGACTTCTGAAGATGCAGTCTCTGTAGTTCCATACAAGCCAAAAGAAAAGAAACCTTATCCAAAGAAAGAGTACTCGGTTATCAGACTTAAGGGGCTTCAAATCAGTTTTGATGCCAGTCTTGAAGGTATGGATATAACCATATCAAAAGTTCTTAAGGCACTGCAGTAGAAGGAGTCTCTATCATGTCAATATTATCTCAGACAGGAAAGATCATCCTTGTAAGACAGCCTGTAAACGGCAGATTTGGTATTCACCGCCTGATGACAATGTTAAGTTCCAATCAGTTCGAAGTCTGCTGGAACGGAACAGATGAAATCACTATTGTAACCTTTAACGCCAAAAGGACCATCTGTAAGATCCTGCATGTTGACACCTATGGAACAGACTGTACCACCAGAATACTGAACTATGGTAAATTCAAAACCATACTTCAGGAGGATTTACTTCCTATTCATTTAAAAAGAGATGAACTTGAAATCTTACTAACAGGAGGAGATTTACCTGACAGTAAGAAACCAGAAGTTCTTTTAATGGCAGGATGACAGATTTTTTTAATTTCTTAAAAAATATTTTTAGGGAGCAGTTTTTCAGTAATAAAGAGAAACTTAGCTTTAAAAGCCATTCCTATTAATCTCCCATTAATGTCCTTTCCTTAAAAAACAGGCTATTAATTTACAAAACAATAATGTATTATGAGGCCTGTTTAAAGTTATTGTTTCACGCATTATAAGTTTCAGGAGGATTAAAGATGTCAAAAGAAAAAGATGACAAGACTGATTTATCCTCCATGTCTAAAGAAGAGCTTATCACCTATCTCTTATCCCTTGAAGGTCAGCTTAAACAGCAGAAAGAGGAAGCTCAAAAGAAAGAACAGGCAAATGCTCAAAGCACCTCTGCCATTGTTTCCAATTTAATAGCAGAGCTGTCACGCAAAGAGTCCAGCCTTCAAAGTGCTCTTAAAGAAAAGCAGCAACTTTCTGCCAACATCAAACTCTTGTCAGATGAAAAACAGGAGCTTGAGGCAACTGTAGTAAAACTGAAGAAGTTCAGACAGTCTGTAAGAGACTTGCTGAGTAATCTTTTGGACAGTATCACCAACTACTATTTTGTCTTTAAAGACATGCGTTCTAAAGATGAGGTTCCTGAATATGACGAGAACAATCTTTTAGAACTTAACATGTTCATGGATTAAAAGCTGGACTTTCTCTTATCTACAGCTCAAACCTTTTTAGAACATCAGAAGGTAGCCTTAAACCTGTCAAGAACCGAGCAGACAGGACACAGTTCCCATGTATCAGAACCGCAGAACTGCTCAGCTGACATTACTGCTGCAGCAGATGGTGAGAGTGAATATAGAAATGCAGTCACCGTTGAAACAGATGATCATGACCTAAAGGACTTTGATGAGGCAGCCTCATCAGTTACCATCAGCTCCAATCTTAACAGTGAAGTTAAAACAGACAGCTCTGCTTCTAATAACAGTAACTCTGTAGGTAATGAGCTTACAGATGTTGAAGTAAAAGAAATTGTCATCAAAGGCTGTTCTCAGGAGCATAAAGATTCAGTAGCACAGAGTTTAAGTGCAGGCACCAAGGTTCTGTCAGAGCATATCAGAAATGACATAACAAGTGTCAGCGACAGTAACCGCAAACGTAAATTCGAAAGATTTACCTGTATCAACGACTGTAACGAAGTTGACGGCACCATTACCAACAGTATAGGCGCACACTTTCACATGTACAGCAACGAGTGTGGTGGTACAAGAGAATTTATTCTTAAAAACAAGAGTAAGAGAATTAACTCTGTACTTACCTCCTTCAGGGAGTCTTGGTAACCTTAGGAACATTCTGAGTAAGGTACAGATTGCTGTCTGCTCAGAATGCAAAACAGAGACTGAAGTAAATCCTGCCACCTTATCTGACTTTACCTTTACAAAGAGTGGTAAAGACGAGCATCATACACTCGATGAACAGAGGAAAAACGCAAAAGAGAAAGTGGAAAAGGCTTTTAACAGCGTTTTATCTGATGTTTGTACTGAAGAGATAAACGAGAGTAAGACAGACGATAAACGCACGATATACCAGAAAGAGAACAGATTAAGACAGGATGAACGTAAAGCAGTCTTTAACAGTATGGAAAACTCAGATACAGCTGACAGAGTATCATTCAGTCTTACAGATGATTTAATTGAAGCTGGTGACGGACTTACTCATATTATCAATCCGTTAAGCTTTGATGCTCAAACCTTTGGTATGATGCCTCTTTTCTTAAAATCAGTAATGTCAGGAACCCTATTAGGATCATGCGGAACTCTATTTACTCAGTTAGGAGCTCCTAAGAACAGGATATCCTGTTTCTACGAAGGTAACGGTCTGCCTTTAACCAGAGAACAGTTAACTGGAGGCATCAATGCCTTTGCCAGAGCTTTTCTGCATAATGTGGCTACAAATATTCATAATGATATTCTGAACCACTCAAAAGCTGTGGTCTGTGATGAATCGACATTACTGTGCAGAGAGCTTGCCAATAAAAAGAAAGCTAAAGATGGCAGTAGAAAATCTCAAATCTGGGTTATGACCAGCAGCTTTACCTCTCCTGTAAGGGCTGCCTGGTATACAGTATCTCAAAGCCGTAATGCTGAAAATGTCGTAGACATTCTAAAGAGCGGTGTTAGAAAAGACGGTCTGTTAACTCATGTTATCTCAGATGGCTATGCAGGATATGACAGTGGCATTAAGACTTTAGAAGAGCTTACAGGCTGTAAGCTTAAAAGTGCCCGCTGCTGGACTCACGGCAGACGTGGATTATTTAAACTGCTTCAAAATACCTGGTTACTGAGAATTTACGAGAATGAGCTGTTACCAAAAGGTGAAAGTTTCTGTAACTTTGAAGAGAACCTGAAGAAATTCCGAGCCTCTAAAGCAGGTAAAAAGATGACTGACAGTGATGCATCCTTGCTTACCATTTTCTATCTAATCAATGCTCTGTTTGTAATTGATTCATATGTCATTAAGGCTCATCAGTTTGTCTGTGATACTGAGGAATTCAAACAGGATTTATTAAAGGCAAGACAGAACAAATCTGCAAAGATTGTTGCTCTCATCTTTGACTATATATAGCTGATAACCCTAAAGTCATGACCGTAAAAAAGACTAAGAATGGTGAGGTTAAGTTCTTAAGAAACCGTAAATATCCTGAATCAGGTGCTCTAATCTATCTGTTAAAGTTTGAACAGGCTTTAAGAGAGTTTACCTTATCTCCTGATGTTGAGCTAAGCTCATCAGTTGCTGAAAGAGCTCTAAAGCTTGGTATATGTACCCGTCATGCCTGCATGTTTATACAGTCTGAAGATGGAGCTCATGCCTTTGCTGATTACCAGACTATTGTTAATACCTGTAATCTCAATAAGGTTCCGGTACAGCCTTATCTGATGTGGCTCTGTGCAAACATTAAACTGCGTTTAACCGAAAGACTGAATGATGGTCACAGTGATCCAACCTACTTTACTATGCCACATAAACAGGCTGTTAAAGACAAAGATGGCAAAGTAACCGGATATATCGGTATGTACGATGAAAGTAACAGACTCTGTTACGATAAAATCGATACCAGAGGTCTTGCCCCTTACGATTACCGCAGATATCTGCAGATGCAGCCCTAAAATTCCTAATTTACAAGACATGCAGTGCGCTCTGCAGGCTACGTTCTACACTATAAGTTAGCTAAACTTTATAACAAATCCTCTTAAAATAGCCTCATCAGCATGCATTCTGAGGTTTTACTGCCTAAACACCACCATCATTTATCCCAGATCACTTAATTATAGCCGGCTTGATCTGCAACAAAATCAGGATCTCACTCCTCTTTGGAGTTTGTCATAATTCTAGGAAGACTTTTTTTATTTTTAAAGGGCGAAATATTTAGGAGTTACGATCCTTAAGTCACGCTGATGAAATTACTACCGATCGTTTTGATCCTTTAATCGCAAAATAAGCAAAAAGTCGTTGAAAATTAAATATATAATTTTATGATGACCATAAATTAGTAGAAAGTGATCTGAAATCAAACAGTTACGACTAAAGTTTTATTCAAAAATTTTACTGAATGGTATGTAGAGAACAGCGATACACGGACGCTCGCTCATCTCCAGGTACTT